>JRYJ01000380.1_pt1 | contig 69998 bp, 55 predicted proteins | sample 235371 | NCBI WGS metagenome assembly JRYJ01 (sample SAMN03074219, study PRJNA261477) | activated sludge metagenome | biome: Wastewater Treatment Plant; feature: Wastewater; material: Activated sludge; isolation source: activated biomass of a wastewater treatment plant treating hydrocarbon... ... | reverse complement strand
CGGCGAATAGCCCATGGGGCCCCGGTCGTAGTAGAGCGGCACCACGGCTTTCTCCAGCAGCTCGTAGAGCGAGCGGGCATCCTCGTCGTCCCGCCGGGCCGGGTCCAGGGCGTTGGAAGCCGGCTTGACGGTCCAGCCGTTGCGCCCGTCGTAGCCCTCGCCCCACCAGNNTGGGCCTTGCCGGCGAAGATGAAGAGCACCGGGTGCTTGCTGTCGGAGACGATGCGGCGCAGCCAGTCCAGGTTGTGGAAGAGCAGGGTGGCGCGCTTGTAGGTGGCGAAGCGGCGGGCGAAGCCGATGGTCAGCACATTGGGGTTGGCCGGGTCGGCCAGCCGGAGCAGGCGGTCCAGGTGGGCAGGAGAGCCCTGGTTGCGCAGGTGCTGCTCGGGCACGCGGTCGCGCACCATCTGCAGCATCTGCGCCTTGAGGGACTGACGGATGCTCCAGAAGGTCTGGTCCGGGATGGTCTGCACGCCCGCCCAGCAGGCTTCGTCCGTCAGGCGCTGGCTCCAGCCGTGGCCCAGGTATTTTTCAAAGGTTTCGTTCCAGTCCCGTGCCAGGAAGGTGGGTTGATGGACGCCGTTGGTGACGTAATCCACCGGGTTGTCCGCCGGTTCGATCTCCGGCCACAGATGGCTGAGGATGTCGGACGAGACATCGCCGTGGATCTGGGAAACCCCATTGTGGAAGCGCGACCCGCGCACCGCCAGGGCTGTCATGTTGAACTCGGGGTTGTTGTGGGTACGGCCCAGGCCCAGCAGGGTGCCCATGTCCACCTTCATCTCGCCGCACCAGGACTCGAAGTAGCGCTGGATCATCTCCATCGAGAAATGGTCATGGCCGGCGGGCACGGCGGTGTGGGTGGTGAACACGGTGTTGGCGGCCACGGCCTCCAGGGCACCGGCGAACTCCAGCCCCTCGCCACTGGTCAGGGCGCGGATGCGCTCCAGCACCAGGAAGGCAGCGTGCCCTTCATTGATGTGCCAGACGGTGGGCTTGATGCCCATGAAGGCGAGCGCCCGGGCGCCGCCCACGCCCAGCAGGATCTCCTGCTCGATGCGGGTGTTGCGGTCGCCGCCATAGAGGCGGTGGGCGATGTCCTGGTCGGCAGGCGAGTTCTCGGGCAGGGAACTGTCCAGCAGTACCAGGCGCACGTGGCCGATACGCACCTCCCACACTTTCAGATGCACGGTCCGGCCGGGGAGCTGCACGGAGAAGCGCAGCGCTTCGCCGCTCTCGTCCAGGACGGGGGTGATGGGCAGGTCATCGAAGTCGGAATCGGTGTAGAGCGCGTGCTGGCGGCCTTCCCCGTCGATGGACTGGAAGAAGTAGCCTTGCCGGTAGAGCAGGCCCACGCCCACGAACGGCAGGCGCATGTCGCTGGCGGCCTTGCAGTGGTCACCGGCCAGGATGCCCAGGCCGCCCGAATAGATGGGCAGGCTCTCGTGGAAACCGAATTCGGCGCAGAAGTATGCGACCAGATCATCCTTGCCCAGACGCTGGGCGCCGTTCTGGCGGCGCTTGTCCTGCATATAGGTGTCGTAGGCGGAGAGTACCCGGTTGTAGCTGCCGAGGAAGACGGGATCTTCGGCGGCGGCGTCCAGCCGGTACTGGTCTACGCGCTTCAGGAATGCCTTGGGGCTTTGGCTCACCGATTGCCACAGGGTCGGGTGCAGGCGGGTAAACAGCGTCCGGGTGGCGCTGTCCCAGCTGTACCACAGGTTGTTGGCCAGTTCGCTCAGCCGGCCGATACGGGCCGGAATCTGGGGATTGATTTCAAGCTGATAGGAGGTGCCGGGCATGATGAGCTTAGAGGTCGGAGATGAGGCTTGATTATCGCGGATTTCCCCGCGGGCGATTGTCTGGTTTAAGGCGGAAACTCCTGGAGTCACGCCCCGGTGCGGGGCGTGAGGCTCACGCTCAGACGGTCGTTGGTGGCGGTTGGCCGCCAGCGCAATTCGAGGACCACCGCCTGCATGATTTTCTCGAAGCCCGCCTCGGACAAGGAAACGGTGTGCAGGGGCGCCGCCTTGAGACTCACCGGGGTGCTGGTCGTCAGCCGGATCGCACCGCCCAGCACTCCGTCCTGCAGATCCAGCTGACAAACGTCCTGCAGCACCAGGGTCTGGCCGAAACCGCCCGGGATGTGGCCGTCGGCCAGCACGAAACGGCCGGCGTAGCCGTCGCAACTGGGCATGGCCAGGTTGAGGGCGGTCTCGAGGCGGCGGCCGGCCAGGCCGGTGAGGTGCCAGGAGACGGTGAGGGTGGCGCCCTCCAAGGCGTAGGTCTTGACGATGTTGGGGCGGTGGAAGATCAGGGTCTCCGCGCCCTCTACACCGTTCGCCCTGAGCCTGTCGAAGGGCTCGGCCCGAACGGCGGGGGCGTAGTCGGTGATCGCCTCCCCATCCAGACGATCCAGGCAGAGGGCCCGCGGCAAGGCGTCCGGCACCACATCCTCCGCTCCCACCGGATGCTTGAAGCGCACGATGTCGTGGGCCGAGGCGATACCCTCGCCGGCGTGGGCCGAGGGGCCGCTGCCGACCTTGGCGTGGTAGTGCTCCGGGTAGCGGCGCAGGGTGTCGCCGAAATTGTGGCGCAGCGGATAGCTGGTCAGCTCGTGGGCGGCCCCCAGGCCGTCGTCGCGCAGGGCGACCTGCAGCGCTGGGCCATGGACCAGCATCTCCCGGTGGCCGTCATGGTCGACGTCGCCGACTTCGACGGCGGGGCGGGGCGCCAGGCGGTCCAGGGCGCCCTCCAGGGCGGCCAGGTTGTTCCACACCGCCCGGCGCAGGTGGGGCAGGTAGAGGCCGCCGAAAAGGCCGTGCCAGTAGGCGTCGTTGGCCTGGGCGCGGTAGAGATCGGCCGTGAGCGCCGGGGGCGGGGCCGGCAGGGCGGCAAGGCGCGCGGAAAGCCCCAGCATGCGCTTGTGCATCCAGTTGGCTTCCGGATAGCGGGAAAGGAAGTTGCGCCAGATGCCGCCCCGCAGGAAGGGCCGGTGCAGGTCGCCCCGGCCCTCGGCCTTTTCCCTGGCCACCAGGGCGGCGTAGGTGCCGGCGGCGGGCATGGGCAGGGTCCACTCGTTCATCTCGCTGTAGGAGGTGGTGGGCAGGTACACGACGCCCCGGGTGCCGTGGCGGGCGTGGAAATCGGCGTAGGTGCCGGTGCGCACCCTGGGGCTGGCCAGCACCCCCTCGATGAAGGCCCTGAGCCAGCCGCGGTTATAGACCCATTCGTAGGTCTCGGGCCAGATGCCGAATTTCTCGATGTCGTCGAAATAGACGGCGGCGGCATGGTCCGAGTCGGCCAGGTACTCCAGATGGCCGACGACCTCGTGGGCCGGCGAAAAGGGCAGGCGGTAGCGCAAGGCCTCGGAAATGGGGAAGAGATCGAGGCGGGTGCCGCCTTCCTCGGTGGTGAAGTAGCCGTCCAGCTCGGCGGCGTCCTTGCCGGTGCAGAAGAAATGGTAGTCGTCCACCGTCACGTAGCGGATGCCGGTTTCCGCCAGGGCCGGCACCACGGCGGATTCCCACACCCGCTCGGTGAGCCAGGCGCCGGTCGGGGCGACGCCGGTCCAGGCGGCGAGCTTGTCGTTGAGGGCCTGCAACTGCCCTACCCGGTCCCGGTGCGGGATGGCGGCCAGCACCGGCTCCGTGTCGCCGGAACTGAACAGCTCCACCTGGCCCCGGCGGACCATGGCCGCCAGCAGCTCCATGTCGGCGGGGTGGCGCTCCCGCAGCCAGTCCAGCAGCCAGCCGGAAAAATGGGCGGAAAAGCGGAACTCCGGGTAGGCGAAGAGGGTTTCCAGGAAGGGCTTGTAACAGCGCTGGTGGGCATCTTCGATGACCTCCGGGAAATTGCCCACGGGCTGGTGGGCATGGACGCCAAGGAGGAGGGTGACGGGTTCCATGAGTCGGGCTCGCTTCAAGAGGTGGGGCGGCGATCGGGTATGGACAGGGGGATTGTCGCGCAAAACAGGGGCGGTGTTGCACACGGGATATCTTCAGGACGTTTTGCGGCGACTTCTTGGACGCCAGGTCCAGGCACGGTCCCCGGAAGCTGGTACAGAGTATCCGGGCGCGAGCGCATGAACAACCTCCACCTCCCCTTCAAGGGATGGCGTACCTCACCCCGCCCGCCGCATCGTCCCCCCGCTTTCCGGGTTGCCGCCCCCCTGGCTGATGGGGGTATCGAGGCTGGCGGGGATGGGGAGGCGTAAGAGGCGGTAGAGGGCCTTGAGGTTTTCGCGGTAGAGGGCGTCGAAGGAGGCGACGGACTGGGGCGGGTTGATGTCGCCGAACCACCAGAACCAGTCGGAGCTTTCGCAGACGGCCAGGCGGCGCAGGACGGCGGCGCGCTCGGCGGGGTCGAGGCGGCTGCCTTCCAGGGCGCGGTCGGCGCATTGCTTGGCGTCGCAGAGGAGTTCCCAGGCGCGGTTCTTGGCGGGGTCTCCGATCCAGGTGGAGAAGGTGCCGTAAACCCAGCTCCCGGCGGTGAGCTTGGGGAGGGGCCGGCGCTGCGCCCGGTGGCGGGCGGCGGCGTCGCCCAGGGTGGTGGTGCGGATGCCGGCATGGCCTTCGAGGGTGGCGTAGAGATCCTCGAAGAAGTACCAGGCGTTGTAGGGGTAGTATTCCCAGGCGTTTTCGCCGTCGAGGAAGACGGGTACCACGGCCGCGGCGTCGCGGGTATGGACGACCTCCAGTTCGGCGATGAAGTGGGCCGCCGCGTCGCGGCCGTGCCACTTGGCGTATTCGAAGCCGATGAGGTCGGAAAGCCGCTCGTTGCGGAAGAAGAGGGTGAGGTCGCCGGGGGTGCCCGCCGGGGCCTGCCAGGGGGCGCAGGGGGAGGCGTCGGGGCCGGCGGAGTTCCTCAGCACGCTCTGGCTGCTGGCGGCCCAGGCGAAGCCGGCTTCGCCGATCTGGGCGAGGAAGGGCTGGGAGAGGGCGCCTTCGGCGGGCCACAGGCCGGCGGGGGGGCGGCCGAAGCGGCGGCTGTGGCTTTCCCGGGCGGCGGCCAGGTGGGCGGCGGCGCGGGTGCGGCCGCCGGGGTATTCAGGCGCTGCCGGCAGGGGGCATTCGGGCCAGGCTTCCCGGGCGCTGGCGAAATCCAGCAGCTGGGGGGCCAGGGGGTGGCCCTCCGGGGTGCAGGAGAGTTCGATCTGGCCGCGATCGGCCAGGGCGCGGTAGCGGGGGATGAGGTTCTTGACGACGCCGCCCAGGGTGGTGAGCAGGCATTCCCGGTCGGCGAAGCTGAAGCGGTCGCCCTTGGCCATCAGTTCGGGGATGGTGGCGCTGTCCCGGCGCAGGGTTTCGCCGCTCCAGGCGAGCAGGTACCAGGCGGCGAGGTCGGCGAAGTAGTGGCCGGAGAGGTATTCGATGCCGGCGCCGTCATGGCCCTTGACGAACTGGTGGATGTCGCGCAGCCGCCGGTAGGGGGCGAAGGGTTCCAGCATGGTCGGGGCGTGGCAGCGGAAGGCCATGTCGAGGAGCCATTCCCGCTCCCGGCGGGAAAGGTGGTCGGGGTCGCGGCAGGCGGCGATGGCCAGCAGGGGGTCGCGCCACAGGCGGGTGGCGAACTGGTCGGCGTAGTCCTCGATCTGGTCGAGCAGCACCGGCACGAAATTGACGGTGCAGCGGATGCCGGGGTGCCGCTCCAGGTGGCCGGCCATGTCGGCGTAATCCTTGATGGCGTGGAGCAGGACCCAGGGCAGGACGAACTCGCCCGTCTCCGGGTGCCGGTAGTCGGGCTGGTGCATGTGCCAGAGGAAGGCGAGGTCGGCCATGGCGCGATCGCTGTTGGCGGGAAATCGGCTCAGGCCGGCCCCTGGCCGGCGCCCTGCCCCAGCATTTCCGGGGTGACGAGGGTGATGCCGCCGGGGCTGACGTGGAAGCGGCGCCGGTCGGCGGCCGGGTCGACGCCTACCGTCAGGCCTTCCGGGATGCGGCAGCGCTTGTCGATGACGCAGCGCTTCAGGACGGCGTGGCGGCCGATGTCCACCCGGGGCAGGACGACGCAGTCCTCGACGGTGGCCCAGCTATGGACATGGACGTTGGAGAAGAGCAGCGACCGCTTGACCGTGGCGCCGGAGACGATGCAGCCGCCGGAGACCAGGGAGTCGATGGCGGCGCCCCGGCGGTCCTCGTCGTCGAAGACGAACTTGGCGGGGGGCAGTTGCTCCTGGTAGGTCCAGATGGGCCAGTCCTTGTCGTAGAGGTTGAGCTCCGGCGTCACCTTGGTCATTTCCATGTTCGCCTCCCAGTAGGCGTCGATGGTGCCGACGTCGCGCCAGTAGGGTATGTCGTCGTTCATGCCGACGCAGGAATCGGCGAGGCGGTGGGCGAAGACCCGGTAGCGGGGCACGATGTAGGGAATGATGTCCTTGCCGAAGTCGCGGCTGGAGCCGCGGGTCAGGGCGTCCCGCTGCAACTGCTCGAAGAGGAAGCGGGCGTTGAAGATGTATATGCCCATGGAGGCCAGCGCCCGGTCCGGGCGGCCGGGCATGGGGGGCGGCGCCTGGGGCTTTTCCACGAAGTCCTCCACCCGTCCCTGGGCGTCGATGCCCATGACGCCGAACTCGCGGGCGTCGGCCAGGGGCACGTCGATGCAGCCGACGGTCATGTCCGCCTGCTGCTTGACGTGGTAGGCCAGCATGCGGCCGTAGTCCATCTTGTAGATGTGGTCGCCCGCCACCACCAGCACGTACTCCGGCTCGTAGCGTTTCAGGAAGTGCATGTTCTGGAACACCGCGTCGGCGGTGCCCTGGTACCACTGGGTCTCGTCGATCTGCTGCTGGGCGGGGAGAAGCTGGATGAATTCGTCGAATCGCCCGTCGAGGAAGCTCCAGCCGCGCTGGATGTGGCGGATCAGGCTGTGGGCCTTGTACTGGGTGGCCACGCCGATCTTGCGGATGCCGGAATTGACGCAGTTCGACAGGGTGAAGTCGATGATGCGGAACTTGCCGGCGAAGGGCACCGCCGGCTTGGAGCGGAAGTCGGTGAGCTGCTTCAGCCGGCTGCCGCGGCCCCCGGCCAGGATGATGGCGAAGGTGTTGCGGGTGAGCTGGCTGATGAAGCGCATGTCGGTCTGCTCCCGCATCTCGCAGTAGGGTTGGTGCGGGCACATGATGGTGTCGGACATGGCGGCCTCCCTCCTCTCGGGTTATGGGCTTATGATACTGCGCTGGGGAGGCCTTATGCAGCAAGCCGAAGCACTATACCTGTTCAACGAGGGGCGCAATTTCCAGTCCTATCGTCTGCTCGGCGCCTTCGCCGGGGAGCGCGGCGCCACCTTCCGGGTGTGGGCGCCGAATGCCTCGCGGGTGGCCGTGATCGGCACTTTCAACGACTGGAATGGCCTGGCTCACCCCCTGCAGTCCCTGGGTCCCTCCGGCGTCTGGGAAGGTTTCGTCCCCGGGGCCTGTCCTGGCGATCTCTACCGCTTCCAGCTCGTCAACCGGACGACCGGGGCGGTGCTCGAGAAAAGCGATCCCTTCGCCCGGGGCTTCGAAATCCGGCCGGGCTCAGCCGCCTACCTCACGCCGCCTTCGGCCCACGCCTGGGGCGACGCCGACTGGCTGGCCCGCCGCGCCGGCCGGGACTGGCTGCACGCGCCCTGCAACATCTACGAGGTCCACGCCGGCTCGTGGATGCGGCACCCGGACGGCCGCCCCTACCTGTGGCGGGAACTGGCCGAGCGCCTGATCCCCTACGCCGTGGACATGGGGTACACCCACCTGGAGTTGCTGCCCATCACCGAACACCCCCTGGACGAATCCTGGGGCTACCAGACCACCGGCTACTTTGCGCCGACCTCCCGCTACGGCTCGCCGGACGACCTCCGCTTCTTCGTGGACGCCTGCCACCGGGCCGGCCTGGGGGTGATCCTCGACTGGGTGCCCGGCCACTTCCCCCAGGACGACTGGGCGCTCGCCCGCTTCGACGGCACCGCCCTCTTCGAGCATGAAGATCCCCGCCAGGGGCTGCACGCCGACTGGGGCACCCACATCTTCAACTACGGGCGCAACGAGGTGAGGAGCTTCCTGCTGTCATCCGCCCACTGGTGGCTGGAGGAATTCCACTTCGACGGCCTGCGGGTGGACGCCGTGGCCTCCATGCTCTACCTGGACTACTCGCGCCAGGAAGGGGAATGGCTGCCGAACAAGTATGGTGGCCGGGAGAACCTGGAGGCCATCGACTTCCTCAAGGAACTCAACGCCATGGTCCATGCCGAGTTCCCCGGGGCGCTGACCATTGCCGAGGAATCCACCGCCTGGCCCATGGTGTCGCGGCCCACCTACCTCGGGGGCCTGGGCTTTTCCATGAAATGGAACATGGGCTGGATGAACGACAGCCTGCGCTACTTCGCCCGGGATCCCATCCACCGCCACTGGCACCACGACGAACTCACCTTCGGCCAGATGTACGCCTATGCCGAGAACTTCGTNNGGCGACGACTGGCAGCGCCTGGCCAACCTGCGCCTGCTGCTGGCCTGGCAGGCGGCGACCCCGGGCAAGAAGCTGATGTTCATGGGTGGCGAATTCGGCCAGCAGCGGGAGTGGTCGGAACGGCGGGAAGTGGACTGGAGCCTGCTGGCCGAGGAGGCCCACGCCGGCCTGCAGCGCCTGGCCGCCGACCTCAACCACCTCTACCGCGAGCTGCCGGCCCTGCACCAGCAGGACTTCGACCCCGGCGGCTTCGCCTGGATCGACTGCCACGACAGCGCCAATTCCATCCTTTCCTGGCTGCGCTGGGGGCGGGACGGCTCCTGCCTGGTGGTAGCCATGAACTTCACGCCGGTGCCGCGCCAGGGCTATCGCCTCGGCGTCCCCGCCGCCGGCCACTACCGGGAACGCCTGAACAGCGACTCCGGCCACTACGGCGGCTCCAACCAGGGGAACGCCGGTGATGTCGTCGCCACCGCCACCCCCTGGATGAATCAGCCGGCCTCCCTGGAGCTGACCCTGCCGCCCCTGGGGGCGGTGTTCCTGCAGCCGGCATAGCGTCCTCGGCGGGCGCCGCCAGATGAAAACGGCGGTCCCGCAGGACCGCCGTTCCCGGTGCCGGATACGGAGGATCAGGCGGCCTTGCGGCGGCGCAGGCCGAGACCGGCCAACGCGATGGCGGCGAGAGCCAGGGCGCCGGGTTCGGGGACGCCGTTCTCGCGGGAGATGTGCAGGACGTAATCCTGCCCCTGGAAGAGGTTGGCGTCCGGGAAGGAACCCACCGAAACCACGTAGTCGCCGGCGGCCAGGTTGACCAGCCAGTAGCTGTCCCAGCCATGGCTGGAGCCGCTGTCGAGCACGCCGCCGTCATCGTGGGAGGAGATCAGGGTGCCGGTGCTGTCGTACAGGTTGAGCCAGGAATCCAGGTCGTTCATGCCGTAGTCGATGTCGAACAGGACTTGGCCTCCGCCGGTGGAGAAATGATAGAAATCGCGGCTCTCGCCGTTGTCGGCGTTGCCGTTGCCGCGCACGCTGGCGTGGCTCCAGGTGGTGGCGTCGGTGATGTCCGGGTCGGCATCCAGCGTGAAGGCGCCGTTCAGGGTCTGGGCGTTGAAGAAGCCGTTGTTGGGCTCGGCTTCGGCGACGTAGGCGGCCTGGGAGGCGGAAGCGGCGAGGGCGCAGGCAAGGGCGGCAAGGAGTTGTTTCATGATGGGCGGGAATGGAAGAAGTTATGGGTGCTGCCAACAAAGCAAACCTGGTGCCAGCCCGGAGTGAAAGTATTATTTTTGCAGTTATATTTATTCAAATCAGCTGGTTGCAATTTTTTCTACGCCCAAGGTCATAGAGCCGACCGGGTTGGATGTAAAAAATTCCGACACTAACCGGCGGCTGCCGCTGCCAGGGCGAGGGCTCCCAATAGGCCCAGCCGCTCCTCGGTGACCAGGCGGATGGGCATGGCTGCCGCCAGGCCGGCATGCTCGCGCTTGGCGTTGAAGGCGGCCAGGAAGGGCGCGGCGGGCAGGTGCGGCAAGAGCTTGCCGGCAATGCCCCCGGCGATGAACACGCCGCCCCGGGCCAGCCATTGCAGCGCCACATCGCCGGCGAAGGCGCCGTAGGCCGCCAGCCACAGGTCGACCGTGGCGCGGGCGGCGGCGTCGCCGGCCAGGGCGGCGGCGCCGATGGCTTCCGGAGTTGTGGCCAGGCCGTGGAGATGCCGGTGGACGCGGGCCAGCCCCGGTCCGGAGACGACGTCCTCGGCAGTGACCCGGCCGTTCTCCGCATGGAGCGCCTGCCAAAGGGCGAGCTGGATTCCATCCTGGGGCGAGAAGCCCATGTGCCCACCTTCTCCGGGCACCACCACCGTCCGGCCCTCGCGCCGCAAGAGACCGGCCACGCCCAGGCCGGTACCGGCGCCAAGCACCACCCGCGGCCCGTCGGCGACGGGGTTGCCCGCCTGCAGGGTCACGGTGCCGCCGGGGCCGAGGAGATCCAGCCCATGGGCGGCGGCGGCGAAATCGTTGGCGAGGAGGACACGGCCGAGGCGGTGGCGGGCGGCCAGCTCGCCGGCATCGAGATGCCAGGGCAGGTAGGTGAGCTGGGCCCGTTCCCCGTCCGTCGGGCCGGCCAGGCCGAAGCACGCGGCGGCGACCGGCGTGCCGGCCAGGAAATCGGCCAGGAGGGTGTCGAAGCGGTCGTGTTCGCGGCTGGCGTAGCGGGCCTCGCGCCGGATGACCGGCCCCTCGGGCCGCGCTTCGGCCAGGGCGAGCAGGGTCTTGGTGCCGCCGAGGTCGCCGGCGAGGAGGAGGGGGGCAGCCATGGCCCCATGGTGCAGGAAAGCCGGCAGGGCCGCAATCATGGGTGCGGTTGCCCGGTCGGTCAGCGCACCTCGGCGTCGGCTTCGGCGGCCAGGGCCGCCACGGCGGCGGGGTAGCGCTGGGCGGCGGACCGCTGCAGCCAGACGAGGCTTTCCGCCCGGTCGCGGGGGCGGCCCTTGCCGGTGCGGTACATGACGGCGATGGCGTATTGGGCCTCGGCGTCGCCGGCCTGGGCTGAGCTCATGAACAGCCGGGCCGCTTCGTCCAGATTGCGCTCGACGCCACGGCCGGCCTCGTACATCCAGGCCAACCGGGTGCGGGCTGTGGCGTCGCCGGCTTCGGCCAGGCGCCGGTAGAGGATTGCGGCTTCGGCGTGCCTGCCGGCGCTGGCGAGGAGTTCCGCTTGCTCGTAGTCCGTGGGCGCGCGCCCGGGGTCGTCGAGGCTGGCCAGGCGGGCAGCGGCGTCGCGGTCACCGGCCTGGGCGGCCAGGCTCAGATAGTGGCGGGCCTTGTCCAGATCCTTGGGGAGGGCGCCGCCGCTGCTGTAAAGCATGCCCAGGCGGTACTGGGCCTTGAAGCCGCCGGCGTTGGCGGCGGCGACGTAAAGGGCCTCGGCCTTGGCGATGTCCTTGGCTTCGCCGAGCCCGTCTTCCGCCAGGATGCCGAGGTTGAACAGGGCATCCGGATTGCCGAGGCCGGCCAGGATTTCCCAGATGCGGCGGGCCGCGTCGTAGTTGGCCATCTTGAACTCGGCGTAGGCCTTGTAGTTGCCCATGGCCGGGTTCTTGATCCAGTCGGCGGCGGTACTGTCCTGGGGAAGGGCGGGGGACGCAAGCAGAAGGGCGGCGGCGAAGGTGGCGAGTCGGCGCATGGCGGTGGACACAAAGGCAACGACGGATGGACCGCCGCCGCCAGGGATGGTTGCACCTTTCCGGCAAATATGCCGGGGTCTAGACCGCTACCGGCGCCGGGATGTGGGGGTGCGGGTCGTAGCCTTCGAGGCGGAAATCCTCGAAGCGGAAGGCGAAGAGGTCGGTGACCTCGGGATTGACCCACAGGGTGGGCAGGGCCCGTGGCGCCCGCGTCAGCTGCCGGCGGGCCTGCTCGAAGTGGTTGCTGTAGAGGTGTTTATGGAACCAAAAGATTATGGTCAGCATAGGGGCGAGAAGCTTGATTTGTCGTTATCGAAAGTAATTGCTAGCTAGTTTATTTGGAACCAAAAAAGTGCACATTCAATCAATGTGCGCTGACTCGCATTGCATTTTAACTCACTATGTAGTGACAAAGCCCCGCAGGGCCGCCGGAGGCAACCTTCCGGTTTGGGATGCTCGGGCGTAGCCCGACGTCACTAACCCGACAAGCCGCCGTAGGGCCGAAGGCCCGGAGGGGAAAGGCACGTCAGGCTCCATTGTTGACACGGCGTGGCTTGGAAATGTTTCTTCGTTGGCTTGCCTCAACCACAGAGGTAAGTCATTACAAGAGGGCTGTTTGGTCAGCTTGGCCGTTAAGGCGGATGTATGCGCTAAGGCTCCCAAGAATGTGCACTGGTCAATTCCTTCTTCGTGCAATAGTTGGTGAGTTTGGCCGGGCCAAACCTTTCTTAATGCTAGCGTTCAATGCGCTTCATTATGACTTGACAAAGTCAATATTCCCTGCGAAACCAAAGACTTAGCGTATTTTGGTGTGTTACGCTATCTGTTGTATCAATACAGGGAAGGGTCACACTAAGCATGAAAATTGACTACCAACGTCGGCTAAACAACGTGCTGCCCGAGGAGCGGCGTGCTGCGGCTGAACAAGCGCATTATTACTGCGGCAGCAGACACCGAGCACCGGCCGGGCATGGAGCGATTTTCTGGTCAGTACGAAGTCACCAATGGTGAGAACGTGACGACACGGCTAATCGGTGCGGAGGCGATGCTTGTCACGGTGAAGGCAGCTGACATCGCTAGTTCTATCGAAATTCTCTCCGAAGGGGTGATGCTCGAGCTATCAATGAAAGTCTCTGACCAGCCCATCTTGAGTGTGGTGGATGCAAATGGTGCCGTTGTCAGAAGTGCGCATGCTTGGCTGCGCAGCCTCCGGAAGCAGGTAAATCTTGGCCTCAGCCCAAATACGCCTGAGCAATACGGAAGAACGATTTCCTATCTTTGCCGCTGGCTAGAAAAGAAGCCGCCTTATCCGGACCTGACGCTTGAAGAAAATATCGCGTTGCTCAGCCGTGAGGATGTGACAGATTGGCTTCACGACATGAAGCTGGCTGGAGCGGCAAGCCCGAAAACCAGACACTTTAGAGAGGTTGCTCTCAAGCAATTCCTGGACTGGCTAACGACCATAGAGGGGGGGCAGATTAGAGACCTCCTCAATTCCCCTTGGGGGAGAGATAACACACTCCCGTATATCTCAGCGACACCGAACGCACGAACGCCAAAATATATTCCGCCGGAAGTAGTAACTGAAGTGCTCAGGGGAATGCATAACGAATGTGAGCGGTGCATGTTTCACGCTCAATACGATATGGGGTTAAGAATCAAAGAACTTGTTAACCTTAGACGTGGCGATGTTCCCGATGAGCGGCACTACGATGCCAATCTCGAATTTATACCAATATGCATCAATGGGGTTAAGGGGCGCGGGGGTCAGATAAAAGAGCGAATAACGCTTATATCTCGTGCGGTTCTGAAAAGGATAAAGCGCTATCACAGTAGCCGGGAGTACCAGCTGGCTGCCGATTGGGATATTAACGACCCTGATAAGCCTGCATTTCTAACTGTTAATCAACGGAAATGGAGCATACGAAATGCCTCTAAGCAATTGAAAAAATCGGTTAGGCGCAAGGGCTTGCCAGAGGGTATAAAGACTCATTGGCTTAGGCATGGAACCGCTTATTCGGTATTGCGTTCAGATATGGGCAAAGACTATCAAGACAAAATGCTTATGATTCAACAGATGCTTGGTCATAAGAACCTAAGTACAACGGAGATTTATACCCAAATACCTCCTACGTTGCTGCAGAAATTAACACGGGCAGGTAGGCAAATGAATCGTTTGGGTGAGGCGGAGCTAATTCGTGAAAAATCGTACCTAGGGCCTCTGCAACATACGGAAAAGCGTGGGCACCGTGAGTAAGAACGTGGTTAGGTTGTATAAGCCACCGAAGCCAACACTTGAGGACCCAGATGCGCAAATTAAGTGGATGTTCTTTCAGATTGAGTCCGAGTTTGAGGAGCGATACCGAGCAAGGATTCGGTATGCCAAAAACAAATATATTGAATTTATCGAGCAAACAAATTCATATTATTCTGAGCTAGAGCACAACCGACGCTTCTATTTGGAAAAATACTGGGAAGCGGATGCTCTATATCGCTTTTATAGTTGGCTGTCGGTTCAAGACTTGAAAAGTAAGACACGTTACGGTCTGTATAGCACTGTACGAAAAGTGATGGACGTGGCCTACGCGCTTCGAATAATCGACACAATCGTATATCGCGTCCCGATATTCAAGGGTGTTCCTGAGACAAAGCAGCGGTCAGCATACGCAAAACGAGAGCAAGAGATTATCAATGCGGCAGTGGGCAAGTGGATTGGCCTCGTGAATAGCGTGCTTTGTGGATACATTCCAACCGGGGAGGGCATACCCTATCGTCGTAAGGACTACCTTTCCAAAATTGTCGTCGACAACAGTAGCTACAGAATCCGCGAAGCTTCCAAGGTCTTTGGTATCAAACATGGCGCTATAACTAATCGGCTAAAACAAGGATGGACGCCAAGGCAGGCGGTGGGGCTTGACCCTTCACCGCATGCGCCTAAGTTGAATTGGGTCCTAGATGGGGTTGCCTATAAGACAGTTGAGGCAGTTGCAAAAAAATTTGGCATTTCGATGAGCGTTGTACATTATCGCGCCTCAAAAGGCTGGAGCCCTGAACAGATAGTAGGCTTAATGGCACAACCTGAAAAAGATTTTTCGAAAGTTACTGGAAAACCTACTCAGATTACTATCGACGACATCCCATTCAAGAGCGTAAAAGATGCATGTCGGCATTTCGGCGTAAATTACAAGGTGGCGACGCGTCGCACGTGGTCGGGGTGGACTCCGAGAGAAGCGCTTGGTTTGGATTTGCGTGAGCAGCCCGGAACCAAGATAGTAGTGGAGAATGTTAAATACAACAGTATTTCTGCTGCAGCTAAAGCATATCGAGTCAGCGCGAGTAGTGTTGCTCTGCGCTTGAAAAAGGGATTTTCCCCCGAGCAGGCTGTTGGCATCGAACCGATTTTGGTCTCGCCCAGTGACGACCGCGCGCTACTTTGGATGTTCGAGAATATCTACAAATGCGATGCGTATGCAATGCGTGAGGATTTCTACAATCGTCGGCATCAAGTTTCCATTATATGTTCAGATAAAAGACTGCTAAAACTGTTCGCCCGTTGGGGGGTATGGCCGTACATAGATGACCGACTGGTGCTGCCTCTCGCACTCGAGATGGCTATGTTAACTGGCCTGAACGTCGAATCCCTGAAATTGCTTGAGATTGATTCGCTTCAGTTGGAGCATCGGTTAACCGGGCAACCAGTCATCGTTTTCAACAAAAAGCGCTCTGGAAGCTCAACCCGTTCAGAAGATAGAGAACTGCATCTTCCGGTGCTGGAGTTGGAAGAGCTATTTATTGCCGATTCGGCTGTGGACAGGGTCGTCAGATTATGGGGCCTAGTGCTTGCAATTACTTCAAAGATAAGAGGAGAAGCCCCGATTGAATTATCCAGCCGCCTTTTCATCTTTGAAGATGTTGAGCATTCACGGAAGCAGGGAAAGCGGATGATTGTCCCTATCGACCCTAAAGGCAAAATGTCCACATGGTATAGGCGTTTCTGTAGAGAAGAAGGGCTCTTTGATGTCTTCGGCGCCGACTTCAATTTTAATATGTCACGATGCCGTCCAACCTTGGCAACCAACATGGTTTTGTCCGGTGCGGAAATCTTTCAGGTACAAGCTGTGTTAGGGCATGCGAGCATCCAGACTACAGCGCTCTATCTGGATACACATCAACTAAGACCTGCGTTTAACAAAACCGTTTCGGAAGCCCTGGAATGTATTTCACGCCGTTCTCGAGAACTGCGGCAGGATGCTGTTATAGCTCAACCTATATTAGCGTTGGTAGAAGAGTGTGATAAGCAGGGTTTTCATGAAACGCTCTCTGGTTGCGGATGCGTGAATCCATACCGGCCCAGTGACAATGTACGAGCCGTGACGAAGCTGCAAGATGGGGCTGTCTGCAAATATTGGAATATGTGTTTGCTCTGTGATAATGCGGTTATCACGGAAAGCTCACTACCCAAGCTTGTTTTGTATCGCAACCGCGTTGCCGCAGCCGTGCAGGAAGATTCACCTTCGATTAGAGCCAGAAAAAAACTCTATCAAGATGTGCTCAAGCTGATTGACGGCATTTTGGAAAGCGATGTGATATTTCCGGCGTCGATAATCGAGTCCGCCAAGTGTCTTGCAGCTAGGATGGATGACTTGCTAGTTGACCAACTTGTCTATCAGGGGATTTGACCATGGGGTGGACAAGTTCACTTCCTTCTGTCAATGAGATTATCGCGGGTCGAGTGGTATTTAGGCCAGATATGCCAATTTGGTTTGGCACTTATGGCGCGGATATTTGGCCATTCGTCGCTCCTTCGTCACCTCTACGTGGGGGGCCGTGTTCGTCCGCTATCGTATGGCTGGATTATATCAAAGGCCGTGGGGCAACTTTACGTCACCCGAATTCTTTCTCGAAGGCAAAATATGTGTATTGCCTCACTTCTGCAATTATTGCGGACCTAAAGGTTGCGGCAGTAATTCATGGGTTTTTTCCAAAGTTGGTTAAAGACGCTCGAAACTCGAAGGGGCAGCTTGACCCCAAGACTGTTAAAGCCCGGATTGATGAATTGGCAAAGGTTTTTTCGTTGGTAATTATCAAGGGGTATAACGAATACGGGATTGTGATTTCAAAGCTAAGCGAAATTTCCTTTGCGTTGCTAAAGGAGGTAATCGCTGAATATCCTGGTAGAGGTGACCATCTCAAGAGAGCGCTTAAGTTAATTTCTGCCCCCCTGGTGCAAAAAAACCTCAGCGCGCCGCTGCAATGGGGATTGCTCGATATTACTAACCCCAGCATGGTATGGCCCGACTCGCCGGATGAAGGCGGCATTGAAACGCTACCTGACTCCCTGTTTCTGTTCTGCCTTGACTACTGCATGCGTGCGATTAGTAGGTTCAAGTGGGTACTTGAGTTGGAGATACATGACACCGAGTGTCGTGCGTTATCCCACCGAGATGACGAAACCACACGCCGCAGGCTTCGCAAGGCGTTCGAGGCCTATTACAGCGAAAAGGCCGAAGGCGTTTGTGGGCCCGGATTTTGCGAGCGGCATGGTGTGCCAGCAACAGAAATTACGAAGCTGATTCGTGATGCCCATGTTTCAGCCTTGCTTTTGGTGCTTTTGTTTACCGGCATGCGTTCTTCAGAAACTCCCTTCCTCGTGCAGGGCTGCCTGACCTACGAGCACGGCTATTGGTTTCTAAAGTCCAAGGTAGTTAAAGGACAACCCAAAGATGCGCCTGTCAGCGAAGGCTGGTTGGCTATCGACCTGACTCGTGACGCATATGAGATTTTGGACTTTTTCTGCCAATTGACGGGGAATCCATTTTTGTTTTCGTCGCCCTTTCCAGGGTTCGTTCGTGAAAATAAGGGCTACAGTAGTGATGGGACACTCAATACCAAGTTTTCGAGGTGGATTAAGCGCATTGATGTCGATGGACTTTTCTCCGAGTGGAATTTTTCCATTCATCAATGTCGGGAGACACTTGTATATCAATTGGCAAAGCAGCAGGTGGGGCTTCCTTTCATCAGCATGCAACTGAAGCATTTTCAAAGCCAGTTCAATCGCATGCCGAATGCTGTGTCTGCTGGATATGGGCAGTATCGGGCTCAGTTGATGACAAGCGTTGCTAACCGAATCGCGGATGCCCAAGAATCGGCGCTCTTGGATGTGTACGGTGAGGATGCGAAATTTGCCGGTGGTGGAGGCGCCAAGCACAAGGCGCGCATTGACGCTTTTTTCTCTGGCCTTAGCTTGTTTGGGGAAAAGCGTGTGCAGTACATCAAAACAATGGCGCGGCGCGGCGTGAAGCTCATGCCGACAAGCATTGGAAGTTGTACGAAGAATTTCATCACGCCAAGTTCCGACCCACCGCCACCGTGTTACGGCGACTATCAGTGCGACCCCGATTGTCATAGCCATGTCATTACCGGGCGTTGTGCCACTGCCCTGATAGCACGTAGACAGCACGCGCTATCCGAGGCTGAAAAGGAGGTCAATCCAGACTATAAGGTTCTATGGATTGGGTTGGCTCATAGACTTGATGCCCACATCAACAAGTTGGAACAGGATAGTGCATGTCTGACAATCGCCCCGCTGAACTGAACACCTATCTCGAAGCTACGGCAGAGAAAAACGACGCATTGATTGTTGACGCACTTGGCAAACTTGAGGACCCCACGAAGCGTGGGAAGCTCAAAATTACGGTGGCGTCTGTATGCAAATTGACAGGACTGTCTAGGAATACTGTGCGGAACCGCCTGTGGGCACTAGACCGCTTGAAAGCGCTCAAGCTGAAGCTTAAGAATGTGCAGCAGGCGCCGGCTTCGGGTGCCGCAGAGGGCCTCAGCGAGGGTGCTATACTTGATGAGCTGAGAAGAAGGGTTAAACGCGCCCTTGAGCAGAATGCTTTGCTTTTCGAGGAAATTTCGTCTTTGCATTCCATCATTGAGAACAAAGATAAAGTGATTGCAACCTTGAAAGCTCGAAAGTCTGCATCTGTCGTATCGCTACCTCGCCGCCTCGAAATTTCCAAACCGGATTTGAACAAATGAAGCAGTATCATGAACTTCTCAGAGACATCCTTGAAAACGGCGTAGTCAAAGGCGACCGAACGGGGACCGGCACAACGTCGGTATTTGGTCGGCAGATTCGGCATGACCTATCAAAGGGCTTTCCGCTTCTAACAACGAAAAAGCTTCATTTCAAAAGCATCGCCAACGAACTGATTTGGTTCCTTAACGGCAACACCAATATCCGCTGGCTAAATGAACACGGAGTCTCCATTTGGAACGAGTGGGCTACCGAAGATGGCGAGCTGGGACCAATTTACGGGAAGCAGTGGACTGCGTGGCCGACCAAAGATGGCGGAGCCATCAACCAAGTCGATTACGTGGTCAACACGTTGCGAACTAACCCGAACAGCAGGCGCATCCTGTTCCACGGGTGGAACCCAGAGTACCTCCCTGATGAGTCCCAAAGTCCTCAGGAGAACGTCAGAGAAGGGAGGATGGCGCTTCCTCCATGTCATCTGCTTTATCAGTTTTACGTGGCGAATGGGAAGTTGTCATCTCAGCTGTATATCAGGAGTTCGGACAGCTTCCTCGGGCTCCCCTATAACATTGCCTCACTGGCGTTGCTGACGCATATGCTTGCTCAGCAATGTGATTTGGTTCCGCATGAGATTGTCGTCAGCATCGGTGACCTGCATGCCTATGCGAACCATATGACGCAAATTCAGACCCAGTTGGCTCGTGATATACGAGAGTTGCCTCAGTTGGTCATCAAGAGGAAGCCCGAGTCAATTTACGGATACCAGTTCGAGGATTTTGAAATTGTCGGATACGACCCCCATCCGTCTATCGCGGCACCAATCGCGGTGTGATTCCTGAGCAGGATGCGCGTCGCAAAGAAGCGCATTGCTGTACCTGTTACAACTGGCGGACCTCAATTAAGACGCGATAGCCTACGGTGCCTGCCACCGCAAGCATTACGATAAGGCCGAGCAACCAGGCGTACTTATTGAACAGAGCTTGAACAAACCACCGACCGGGATTCGCCTCCGCCAGCTTGTATCGTTTTGCCCAATTATCCCTAGCTCGGATGGTGTCCTCGAGCGTTGTGGCAACGCTGTCAGCCTGTTCGAGTAGTTGGGCCAAATAGTTGAAGACCTCAATTTCGACGATGTTTTCTTTCCATGTGTCTACCTGGGTTAGTGCAGCGGCCTTCATCGGCTTCGAGACACCCGCCTCCTTAGCATTGGGGTCTGAGTAGTCGAACTCAATTTGAAATTGCTCATAGAACCGGTTGCGACGTCCTTTGTGAAACTCTTCGTTATCGTGGGCCTGGTTCGTTAGAAGGTGAATAGGGCTTACATCGGCGCCTGGCCATTGCTTTGCCCAACCTACAATCTCATTCATCAGGTAGGTTCCGATGCGACTGCCCCGAATATTGGACGGGTCCAGGAAGACTGCACGTCCACCACTTAGGGGTGCGGTCAATACTACGTCACCACCCGTGCGGCTTTGCCGATAGCTGGCCACAAAACTGTGCTTGATTGCACTGCGAAGCCGTCTCGGTGCCAACACCTGATAGTGAATCCGGATTTCCGCTGCGTGGACAGCACTGTTGTAGTTGTTGTAATACTCTTCTGCCGTGATGAGCACGAGGAGTGGCTCTTTCGTCACCGAGTAAGAGGTCTGCTGCACGTTCAGCAGCTTCATGTAGCTTCTATTTTTTGCAGTCTGTTCCATCTGCGATACCTAATGGCGGAAACAATGGGCTCTATGCCAACTCAGGTACTTCTCGTGATGTTCCGATAGCCCTTTAACCTGTTCGGCGCCTGTCAGCCCTAGCAAAGTTCTTTGTTGTTCCTGCAGAGAGGTTGATATTTGAACGTCACCTGATGCTTGGAAGGTAATCCAGCCACCATCGAAAAGAGCATCGAGGTGGGGTGCCAGCAGAAGGCCGTTGAACACGTTGAGTCGGTCTGCGTCGGCCTCGCATTCCGCCCACGGCTTGATGTGAGACGCCCGAAGCAAGGGTACGACGTCCAAGCCGCTTACTGCGCAGCGGCCCTGCCAATACTCGATGAGCGCCTGCCGGAAAATATCTTGTCCTACGCGCTGAACAACCAGGCGCTCAGCCTCCGTGGATGCCGGTAGGCCAGTCGAACGTGCTCTGAACGCGTTGACTGGCGTCTCCCCCATGACTCGTCCTAGCGCTGCGGCGCGTGCGAGTAGCCGATGGAGTGCCTCAAACTCGCAGACTTCCTCGACGAGTGCAGGCCATGGCCCTTCTTGTAGCGAAGCCGAATGACCGCAGTCCGCCGCGGTCTTGGCTCCCCAGCGTGTATCGGACATGCCCACCATGTAGGCCCCCGGAGACTTGACTGCAACTCCAATCTGACCTGGAAACAAGGTGGACCGGAAGACCAGCCAGCCGCCCTCTTGGACTGGATTGATGTCGAAGCCGGCGTCCTGCGCCGCTTTTTCCACCTTTGCCCACTCCAGCGCGGTGAGGTCGCTAGCAGGCTTTATCGGTAAGGAGGTGGCACGCCTTTCGTTCATTGACCCGCCCCCCTATAACAGCTATTGCACTTCAATTGACGCCAAAGGCCCATCATTACCGCCGTGCCAGCCCAGCAGGAGGAGTCTTACCCAATCTTTCTTTGACTTTCCGACGCACAGTAACTGGCGGGGCTGCTGCATTAAGCATCGGACCGAAGTCGTCAACACTGACGTCAATCACCATTATCGAGAGCTGATTGCCTCCGTGTACGTGCGAAATCAGCCGTTTATGTTCAAGGTCATAAGGAGCTTGAGCCGTTGAGCCACCGTATTCACCACAGTTTGCAATGAGTACATGCTGGTACATGTGATAGCGCAGCGCAGAAACCATGCTATCAAAGGTCTTGACGTCCTTGTTCATGGCAGCAACGACAAACATGTGCGTCTCATCCCGCAAGTCTGCGGCTAGCGCCAAGTCGGTAGCGTCGTAGCAAATCGCGCCGGATATACGGAATGGCCGCTCACCGCCATTGCACAATTCAATGACCACCTGATGTGGCCTCCACCGGGAAATGCCTAAGCGCTTATCATCATGAGTCAGATGCCACTTGCCTTGGTCTACCTCCTCCCATGAGCGCCTACCCGCCCTTCGCTGGGGAACAAGCCAGCGCGCGGCGTTGATAGGGCCGGGCGCTCCAGGAGCTGTCGCCCCGACCAGGCCATAGAACAGCATTGCCCCTGTCGCATCCGAAAACGCTCGCATTAGGTCCTGGTCTTCTGCATGTACGGCAAACTCAGGGAAGATAACCAAGTCGACTTGTGGCTTCTTTTGCGCCCCAAGGACAGCGTCGCGTACCTGTATGTGACGGTACGCCAAGTACAGAAGGGCGGCGGTGTGATTCCGATGCCGCTCTCGGTACCCGGGGGCATCAAGCCCCTCCAGACCATCGTCGAAATCTTTGTAGGCGGGCATCAGGCCCTGCACTTGAACAACCCGCAAGCAACGAGTATCGCGTAGCGGCCACGTAACAGGATAGCGATACACCGGCGTGTCGGAGCCGCGCCCGTAGATTTTTCCTTGCTCCTGCAGTCGCGTCGAAACCAACTTGGCGAAACCCTCAACACTAACAATTTCACCAAGCAGCGATTGTCCGTTGCTGTTTGCGATGCCGGGCCATCGCAGCAACTCGAGAAGTAACTCGGAAAACCAGGGCGTGATGGCGGACGTCGTTCCGACAAGCGCGGTCGATGTATGTAGCATGCCCATCCGCCGACTCTGCCAAGTGCTTCGGAGTCCGCGATACCAGCCTTCTCCGTCGTCAGTAAGAAGCCAGCTCCGTGCCGTGAAATCCGGCTGTCCGGTCGCTGCAGCCCTCAGGAGTCTCCCGAAGGCATACATCCATCCCAGCCCCTTTTCGCACCACGCCGGTGTTTCATATGCCGGGTCAATTTCGGACTCAACGCGCCATTTAAGTTCGAGAACATTCGCTTGCGGGTCCTTGAGTCTCTCCCAATCTGCACAGCGCAGACGCAAATTTGCCGGTGCAAGTTGGTGCGGGCTCTTTAGCGCACGCTCCGGCAAGTTCGACAGTTGTCTTGCGAGTTGCAATAGCGCGTTTTCCTCGGAAAACAAAGCACGCGGATGCGCAATCACTTTCAGGAATGGAATCCACGCGTTCGTCTCAAGTGGCGGTGCCGATGCTGGCCAGCGCGAGTCCAGATACGCTCGCACATACTCTGGAGCGGGGAGTCGTCGCCGTCTCCCAAGCAGAGTTGCAAGCAGGTCATGGTTCATGTGCCCTATCAACCGAATGGCTTCAGTCACCTCCGGCTTCGAACGCCCCTTCTCAAACGCACGGAACCACGCAACATAGTGCTTCTCAACAGGGTTCAGCTGAAAGCCGACTAGCGAGATTGCGACCTCGTCGCCAGCAGGCAATTCTCGGCGCCGGCTCTCCCCTTTGACGTAATCGTTGAGTGCTCGATGGAAGCTCAACTCCGGCCCGGCCGGCAAACTATCCATTGGGTTTCCCGCGGAGGCCAGCAGAAGCGCTGCCTGCTGCTGGACGTACCAAGGCGCCCTCGGCTTCGCTAGCAGGACTTCCGTCGCTACGGCGATAAGCTCAGATTGATATGCATTCAGGTCGCCAACTTCAAAAGCAGCATCGCGTGAAGCACGCTTGCCGGTCTCCGTCGCCCCAGCTTTGAACAATTCAGCCAACACGTAGTAGGCGACTCGTTCCTCGTCCGCCGGAACGGCCTCTTGCGTCAGCTTGGACCTCAACGCGCTGAGTATTGGCTTAAGCAAGTCCGGACTCGGGAATAGGTCCAAGGCATAGCGCAGTACCTGCACAAGCGAGGGGTTGACCGACCATGCTGCAACCAGCCGGCGCGCCGTCACTTCGAAATCGTGCCTCAACGCATCCTTTGCGGTCCCTCCCTCCGGGAGCACTTCCGTGAGGTTGGTCATGCTACGACGCATGCGAAGTGACTTGGTAAGACGAAACGCCGAAAACCGGGTGAGGGTGTCGTCTCGGACTTCGAGCTTGGGGCGTGCAACAGAAGCCAAGAGCGACGAGGAACCGAGGTCGGCAACAGAATTCGCGGTTGCCGCACCGAACTCAGCCAAGGCCAACAGCCCATTCAACCCAGCTTCTACCTGCTGCAGGGTGGCTACATCAAACGGCCCGCTCAGCTGATGCTGCAGCAACTTCATTCGTGCACCGGTCCCTGCATCGCCGCCAACGGCGCCATATGGTTCGACCTCCGTTTTGTCCTGATTGATGCGTAGACGCCCTGGTCCGGTCGTCGCATCCAACTGCTCCTGCACCCACTGGGGAATGACGTCCCGAATTAGCGATTCAGGATTCGGCCAATCCCGTACGGAAACGACCAGTCGCAAATCATCTACATACCGACAGTAGTCGTGAATTGTGACGGGTTCATGCTCTCCAACTGAGCCTTCTTCTTGGGCAACAGCCCCAAGGGCCGCATCAAATTCCAGCATGTAGGCGTTCGCCAGAAACCCGCTCGCCAATAGCCCTTGAGGCAATCCTCCGGGGAGCACCTTATCTCGGAAGAGCCCCTTCAATTCACGGTCTTCATTTCTCCATTTGAAGGTCAAAATTTTCCGTAGCAAAGGCCAAAACTGTGAGCTAGCCGCAGGCACATCTGCATGAATCTTCCGATAGCTAACGTAGGCCTTCCTGAGTTTGCTAACCAACACCCTTACATCGACGTTGTCATAGAATGCGCTGAGGTCCAGCTTGACGATGAAAACAGCCGCGTCACCACCGCCTTCGCTTTCTGCTTTGCGCGCCAGTACGCTCGGCCGCTCGACGAACTGTTGATAGTCCTGAAAGTAACGACTGTAGGAGGTCGCGTTGCCCCAAGAGAAGTGCGCTCTCTGGTTGTCATCCGACCACCTGCAGTAGAGTCTGTTGCCATAACTGAATACCCCAGCCTTTAGGGCCTCTTCAGCCGGCAACATGGTGTTGCCCTGAGCGCTTTCAATGCAGTCCGCAAGGCAGAGCATCGCTGCGGTTGAGATAGTCTGCTCCCGAATACCGAGATGTGCGAGCGGACGAAGGACAGGCCGCTCATCACCATCGGCAACCCTAGCCCCCCATCCACCGGCGCTCCTATCGCCAAAGCCCCATGCACCGTTCTTCGGCGCTGGAACCAGCCACGCCGGGTTCGGACGAAAAGCACCATCCTCAAGTTCATCCGACCACTGCTGAAGTCTCCGCTCGAGGTCGACCGCCGAGCAATCCAACTCTAACGTGTCGGCATACCAATTGTGCCGGCGGATATAGGTGTGAGCTTTCTTCCACGCTTGTGCGAGCACCACCACATCGCGTATGACGCTGACGCGCGGAGCAAGGACGCGGTATTTATCTCGAACGATGGTCATGTTGGTGCCCGGGTAAAACTCTCGCTCGAGAACTTTGAGAACCGCTTCATGCGCTGCCCGCCCCGGTCAGCTTCTCGTAGCCCTGACGAATCACCTTCGCAATCAGCGGCCGCCGGGCCACTAGGAAGTCCTGGTAGCTTAGGTCCTGCCAGCCCTCAGGCAGTGCATGCCAATGCATCATCTCCTTGAGTTCCACCCCCGAAAACCTGCTGGCGTACTTCGGCCAGTAGTCCTTGGGCGGGATGTCGGAGATGGCAATATTGTCGTCCCACTCAACCAGGGCGTAGTTGGCAATCTGATTGGTGTCCCGCAACTCGGTTGTTCCAATCTTGTGGAGATAACGCTTCGGAAACAGGTGATGGCGCTCCAGCGGTTTTTTGTTGCCGATAGCGGGTGGGTCAAGCAGGTCAGCGACCTTGCCCTTAGAGAATAGCGCCTTGGCGTCGCACAGCACCAAGGCTGCGTAGTAGGCGAAGAGGCTGGGACCACGGCTGGCGGACGTTGAGAGCTCCAGCGGTAGCGTCTTTGCCCAGTAGTCATCTGTCAGCGTCGCCAGCTCGACATTCTGTAGCGCCTTAACGAAGGCAGTGGGGTCGTTGCCATCAGGCAATAGCTTGAGGTCAGTCTCATAACGGGATTCCGGAGAGCTGGTATACCGCCCAGTCAGCAGCGACATGAACAACCACCTTGCCACCGCTTGCTTGAGGGCAAACGGTTCCACGCCAAATTCGGTGCGGCCAATAAGGTAAAGCTGGTACGCGAAGATGAGAGCCCCCTCTGAACTCACGTACCGTAAGTGGCGATAGCCGGCCGCCCGGACCACGTTCAAAAAATCAGCCCAGTGGGTCAGGTTCAGGACCCGCCCCTGAGCTTCCTTGAGCTCGGCAAACTGGGCTTCGCGGCGCGCCGGACTGAACTCACCCGTGCGAAGGTNNCGATTGGTTGAGTTTCTTGCCCTCGCTGTTGATACGCACAAAAACATCGGCCACCTGTTCTTCATTGGCGCTCTGCGTCAACTCTAGCGCCACGAACGGATAGTTGGTCAGCCCCGCCAGCCGGCCAATGGCCTTGGCGATGAGGTGCTCTTCGTCCTTGGACACCTCCCGGCTCTGACGAAGCCGACCCAGATAATCTGAAATCGTCTCGTAGGTATCCTTGAGAAAAACTTCTGAAATGTCGGGGATAAACTCCGTCTGCTTGTCGGTAGCCGCATCCGGCACAACGAATTCGCCCTTCAAAGGATTGAAGGCAATACGGATGAACTCGTGTTCGAAGTTGTCCCGCAGCACTGCCACCTTGTGCACCACAGCGTAGAGAGAGGTAAGCCGCTGCTGGCCGTCCACGATGAGCAGCGACGCAGCCTTCTGCTTGGCCTCGGCACCTATCGCCTTGCTGCCGGCCCCATTAACCCCGGTTTCCCAGAATAGGAAGTAGCCAACCGGGTAGCCTTTGTACATCGAGTCAAACAGGTCGCGTACTTTGGCATTGGGCCAGACGAAGGGGCGCTGGATGTCGGGTAGGCCCAGGCTTCCTATGGCGATGTCCTGCATTAGCTTGCCAAGGCTGTAATCGACTTTTTTGAATAGCGTGCTGCTCATTGTTGTTATTCCCCTGAAATCATCGGCGCTAAATGCCGGTCAGCCTTGATTCAAGCTGTCTCTTGAACAAGGAATCTTCTTCATTACCTGGGCGCAATTCAAGGACGAGATACGGCTCTTTGCTCAAGGAGTCCGGCGGCGGCGAGGTCGTTGTGACGACATATTGGAAAGGAGCTGTATCTCCCTTTCGCAGCTGTGCCTCGGCCTCGCCAACCAGCAACAGGAATTCCCGGTAGAGACGTTCGCTCATGTCGGCCTCTCGGGGGCAGTCGTGGACTATCACCCCCGGGTGGAGACTGGCATCAGACAGAGCCGAATCCATCAGTGTCGTCATATCCCCAAGGAGGACTTCAAGCACCTGGTAGGCTTCTCCGCCCACACTGAGTTCGAATGGTTGCGTGTCCGACTCCGGCTTGAAGCCGCCAAACCCATCCTCACCCAACATCCGATGCGCCATGGTCTTGGTCAGCGCCTTCAGCGATTCGCTACGCGCAGAACTCTGCTGTCGAGCGATGAAGAGCTCAGCTTGCTTCCTTTCCAGTTCTTTCTCGAAGCGCTCTCTACGGCTTTTCGCCGCCTCCAACTCCCTGGAACTGACCCCGTTTTGCATGTTCTTCCAGAGTTTGACGAATTCATCCCATTGGCTGCGTAGGGATTCGGCATCGCTCTGGTCTGAAGCCAGTTGCATTTGGACTTTGCGGGCTGCCTGGCGACACCGGGCTACTTCTCCTTCCTGGGCGACGGCATCACGCCTGGCTGCGGCCGCTATCGAGCTTGCTTTTCGGAGCTCTTCCGAATGTTTCGCCAAGTCTGCGGCTGCCGCCTGTTTTCTCAAGTGCCAGGACAGGCTCTGCGTGGACCGCCGCTGAGCAACATAGGTGCAACTCGAGAAGTCGATGTCTCCGTGCCGGCAATGTCCCGCCAACCGCTCGAGTTCATCCACCTCCTGGGAAAGTCGATTGAAGGCAGCCTCGTTGTTATCCAAAACTGACTGCGCTATCCCGGCTTCGAGTTCGAGGAAACGTGCCGCCTGGTCTTGTTCGGTGTAGGTTGCTAGCGCCCGTCCAAGCCTCAGTTCGGCCTTTTCCACTTCAAGTTCTGTTTGCCGACACTGTCGCTCCAAGTGCGCAATCCGAAGCTCCAGCAGTTGCTCCAATGAACTGTCGACCAAATCCTTGAAGACAGGGACATCATCTGGTGCCGCCAACCGCATTCTCAACCGACGTTCGGCCAGAGCCAATTCCAGTGCAGGTAATCGCGCCAATTCCGGGAGTTCAGCTTCCAGGCTGGATAGACTCGACTGGAGCTTATCTACCTCGCGCATCAAACGGTCGACGTGGTCGTCATGCAGGCCGAGCACAGAGCGAACGAATAACGGTGGGTCCTGGCGTGGCCGACGGAAACCCAATCCGTCCCCATCCCTCCAGTGGAAAAAGGCATCGAATCGCGTCTTCTGGTCCCTGATGCACCACGCGAGCAGATGGCGCCATTCAAGAGCTTGGGTGCTGCCGGGCAAAGTCGGGTTCGGCAGCTTCCCTAGGAATGCCGCCTGGAGCTCATCTTGGTACTCGGCAAAACTGCCTGCCAGCTGGCCGGAAAACAAGGCCTCCAGGCTTTCCCCCACCCCGGCCTGTGACCGCCCAAAACGAGCGTAAGGCCTGAACACGAGCCATGTTGTGCCATCGAGATGCACTTTGGCCGCTACGCCGCCTTTCGGGAAGGCACCTGATGCCTTATCGCAAAGAACCGTAATCGAAGCTGCCTCGTCACCCAGGCAATGCCGCAGCAGGTAGCAGAGCGATGTCTTACCTACGCCATGGCCAGCGCTGGCCAATCCGGAAGCATCGTCTGTTTCCGGCTCCCGTGCCCAAACGACATTCAGGCCTTGGCGTAGCTTCAGGTTGCGGGTAACGAGCAGTGGCTCGGTCGACTCAAGCAGCCAAACATCTTCAACCCATAACCTTGGCGATTGCCGAGTCGCCTTATACTCAGACAGCCAGTTCGCCATGACGCCTCCTTATGCGGCACCCCGTTCCACGGTGTTTATTGCCTGTTCCTGGCCTGTTCGCGCGACAGCCTTTCGCTTCGCATCTAGTGCCAATAGCAGTCCGCCCAACTCGGTATGCTCCTGGGCGCAACGCACATCGGCAGGAAGAGTGCCCGTGCTGCCAGCATACACAACAGCCTCGCCACGCCTAATCGAACGGCAAACGCCCGTCGACTGGAGCCGATGAAGAATGCTGGGTATCAGCTGGATGGCGGTGCCAACATCAATCCGGCAGACCGAATTCATCAGCGTAATCAGCCTTCCTGCAGATGGCTGGTCGACCAATTGCGCCACCATGCTGGGCTGCATCGCATACGCAACCAGCGTCTGAAGGTCTCCCGCAGAAATGCCCTCTGGAAGCAGTCTGATAACCTCGGCGACGATGCCAGCAAAATCAGCCTCGTCGGCATTGCGAATCAGACCTTGTTCGCTCAGGACGGGCACACTGGGCTCTCTGGCTCCCGCTTCAAACCTGTCCCACGCCGCCAGCACCAGCCGTTGGGTACGGTATTCGCCGAATTCGCGCATCTCGTTGTTCTTGAGCACGCGGAAGGTTTCGGACGGATAGTCCTCGCCCATTACGTCGGCGGGGTCGAGGATGTAGCGCAGTTCGTCGCGGGTGAGGCCGTAGAGGCGCGCGTAGTAGGCATCGAGTTCGGCGCGCAGCTTTGCTCGTTCCAATTCAGACAAAGGATTGCTAGATGACTCGCCTATAAGTTGGTGGGCAAAAGAATCCAAGGCTGGCACTGTGTGCAGCAATTTAACCACTCGTGCGCCAATATCTGTAGCAAACGCATCATTTTTGGGGAATGGCAATTGAGAAAATGTAGTGACGTTCAAATGCCTACCAGAAAATCGTTGTTTTGCCACAAAGTCGACAATCAAACTGTTAAATGCACCTAGAACCCTACATGCGGTTTCAGCATCAATCACTGAAATGCCATTCAATGGTTGCATCGGAGCGACTCTGGGCAACACAGTACCAATTGCGGTGCGTTCGTTGTTGACGTTCGTTACGTCCCGATAACAAAGGACCCAATTTGAATCGCCAATCTTATCGGTCAAGAAGTCATCTGCAATACCACGCTTCACAAAGTAACGTGTAACAGGCAGGTCATCTTTATTTTCGCAAGGCACTAAACATGGATTTCCCTTTCTTAGGTCATCTACGGAAACCCCTGCAAATGTGGCATAAGCACAGTCATACTGGTGAATTAGTTTGCCCTCAAAAACAGGAGTGTACTCATCCTTTGTGAGCTCTTCTGCCATTACCAAATAGCCAGAAAACGCTGCTGACGTCATTCCGACCCAAGCGTTGGCTACTCCATTAGAAAATGGGACTGAATTGGCGTATATTTTTTTTATTATTCGGTAATCTTCTGCTGATTTGGCAAGGATAGGCTGAGAAGTCGCAGGGCTAATTAGTTGAAAATCACTAGGCTCTGCCAAGTACCCTCGCCGATTATCTGATATTTGTCCCGGCGCAGTTAAGTTAACAAAAATCCGAACCGCGCTCTCACTTGATAGAGCTCGACCTTTTAGAGTAATTAGGCAGAAGCGTTGTTCCCTGTGGACAGCGGGGAAAGCCGCCTCTGAGTTTTCAAATTCGACAACTTTGTCTACGCGCCCATTACCGAAAATAAATCGACAGAAGTCTTCCATTGGTGCATCAGTCAGAATTCCGCTAGGCAAAACCATCCCGCAGCGCCCATAATCGTTGACAAGGTGCACGCACCGGTCAGCAAATAAGGCATAAGTATTTAGTCGGCCTCGGGCGCCAAATTTAAAGCAACCGCTCTCGTTAAAATACAATGCTTCTCTGGCTGATTTGTCTTTTGCAAACTCGTATTCCCGCCATATAAGGCTGTTTTCCACCCGAAGGAACTCGATAAGTTGTTTTCTTCGTGCAGTAATTGTAGTGCTTGCAATCGTGGAATCACGCTTTGCGAAAAATTCTTCATCTTCAATAGCAGTGCGCTCCCATGGAGGGTTCCCTAGCACTACATCGAAGCCCCCTTTCACACCGACCTGCGGAAAGGCTTGCCACCAGTGCAAAACCTGCGCCTTCTCGGCTGCACTCCGCGCGGCATCGGCCACGCCGGGGCGCGGGGCGCTGCCGTTCTGCACTAGCCAAAGGTCTTGGCTGGTTGGCACCTGCGATTCATTGTCCGGTGTCTTGGGCAACACAAAGGCCGCAACGAAGAGGTCGGCCGCTAGCCGGACGCGGGAACCGGACAGCCGGGCCTGCAAGGCGGTAAAGGCGACGCGCTTTGCTTCTACGGCGTCCAGCGTGTCGTCAGGTAGATGCTCGAAGACGTCCGCGTCCTGTTCGGCTTCCAAGCCAAGACAGAATTGGCCGCTGGACACCTTGGCCTTTCCGATGGCTTTCAGGGCGTCGCGGTTGGCCTTCTTGATGCGTTTGACCACCTCCTTGTCGTCGCCGGAGAGCGCATTGAAGGCCTTGTCTGGAATGCCGGCGTCGAGTACCGCCGGGTCGAGGATGCCGAGCAGCGCATCGCCGCAACGCAGGTGGGCGTCGAGAAAGGTGAGCGGGCGTTCCGGCGTGTAGGCTTCCAGCCACAGGGCAGTGCGGGCGAGTTCCACCGCCATCGGGTTCTTGTCGACGCCGTAGACGCAATGGGCCACCACGTCGCGCAGCGCCCGGCGGTAGTCGGCGGGCAGCGGGTTGCCGTCGGTGGCGTTGAGTCGTGCCACTTCCTCGGCAATGCGGCGGGCGGCAGCGAGCAGGAAATGTCCGGAGCCGCAGGCCGGGTCGCAAACGGACAGTCCAAGCAGCGCCTTGACGGGTTCCTGCGGGTTGTCGGCCAGGGTGCGTTCGATGACGGGTTCCAGGGCACTCTTGATGAGCTCCTGCACCAGGCTGTCCGGGGTGTAGTAGGAACCGGTGAGCTTGCGGGCGTTGCCCTTGGTGCTGCCCTCCTCATCGTCGCCGATGAAGCCGAAGTGACGGACGCCTGCGGTCAAGGCCAGATTGGGCACCAATTCCAGAAGGCTTTCATAGACGCTACCCAGTTCCTCGGAATCCATGTCGCGGTAATTGACGCGGGAAAGCGCCGCGCCGTCGCGGAAGAAGCAGAGGCTGAACAGGGCCGAGAGCAGCGAACTGTTGTCGAGCTGGGCAGGGTCAAGGTCCGGGCACTGGCCGGTGGCAAAAAGGCCGCCCAGGGCAGGCAACCCGAGAGCCGGCTGGCCTTTGCCGAGACCGGCAAAGGCGATGGTCAAGGCCTGCCAAAGGTCGGCATGGCGGTCGTAGCTGCGGCGGCGCGCAGCGAGCTGGCGCAGGCGGGTAAGGCTGTAGCCGGCGAGGTAGCGAGCTTTGGCGTCAGCACTCGCTTCCGGCGCAAAGAGCAGGTCGCGGTCCTCGATGGTGGCGAGGAAGATGAACCGGTAGATGAGGCGCAGCAGTTGCTCGAAGTAGGCTTGCGTAGAGAGTTCGCCGGCTTCAAGGCGGCGACGCAGTTCCGAGTTGGCCGGATGCGCCACGAAACCAGTACCGAGAGAACGCAAGGCTTCGGTGACACCGACGCGCAGTCGGTCGCGGGCACGAATGCCGTCTTCCTGGGCGGTATTGCGCCAGCGTTCCAGTGGGCAATCGCTCGGTTCATTCCCCACCTTGCCGAAGCGGGAGGCATGGGCCAACAGCCAGAGCGCTGTGAAGTCCGGGTAGAGGCCCTCGGTGAAGATAGCTTCGAGGTCCGCCTCGATGTAGGCCGGGCGGGTCAAACTCGGGTTGTCACGCAGGATGCGCAGCTTGAGGCCGTTGCCGACGATGGCCCAAAGGGCACCATCGTTGGCGTTGAGGTATTCCTGGGCGAGCAGGAAAGGCGAACGGCGGCGGACACCATCGCCGAAGCGGGCATCGGGTTTATCGAGGATTTGGTCGTAAGCGGCAAGCACGACTGGCACCCGCCCTTCGCCGGCGGCGAAACCGATGGGGAAGACGCGCTCGTCAAGTACCACTTGCCCGACAGCCTTAAGGTCCCCAAAGCACAGAACATGACGAAGCAGCGGTTCGAGCAGTTCCTTGACGGTCAGCGCATGGTTGTTGAGGTCGGTACGGGCCCGCTTGGCTGCGAAGTCCTGCCAGAGGTTTTGGGCAATCTTCCAGTAGCGGCCAATTTCGTCACGCAGCTTGAGGCCGCGGGGAACGTCGTAGTCTGCTTCATTCTGTTCGGCCGCTTCGAGATGGGCGACCTTGTTGAGAAAGTCCGGAGCAAGAAGGCCTCCTTCGATACTGAGGGCGGGAAAGGCGAGTTCCTGATTGTTACGGCGAGCCATGTTCTTTTGAACCCCTGTTTTAGGCCGGGATGAGGACGAAGACGCCCATGACGTCGACGGGCAGGCTGGGAATTACGCGGTATTCCCCGCGCCCCTGGGCCGCCTCACGAACACGGCGATGGTCGTCCAGCAGCAACTGCGCCCGCTTGTGCGCTAAGGCCTCAAGGGTCAGCTGCTGGGCATCCAGGTGGTCCAGCGCACGTTGGATGTGCTGGTCGCGCAGGGGAGGCGGCATATTGCGGGCGGGCTCGGCGGCCATCAAGGCGCGGGCAGCAGCATCTTCCAGTAACGGCAGAGCTTCATCCGCCGGGACTCCAACCGTCAAGGTTTCCTCGCACAGCAGCAGGCGCGATTGGCCACGATGGGTGACAGTAAGCTGGTGTCGCAACCGAACCAGCAACACCGTGGTTTTGACCTGAACCCCGTCGGTGAAGATGGCACCGGCCCGGGCCACAGCATCCAGCGCCGCGTCATTGGCATTTGAGCTCTCCAGTGCCGATTCGAGCAGGTGGTCGGCTAGCACCGAGACTAGCGGATGGGTTCGATGGATAAACTGTGCCCCCGTCGCGGCTGGCTGATGGAAGTCGATGCGCAGCGTACCCACCAGACCTTCACTTTCGAGACGCTCGCTCACGGCACCGGGAAAATTGCTCGCGTGGAGCCTCCAGTGATGGGCGCCCGCCTTGCTGGCAGCTTCGAGCGGAGCCCCCAATTGCATGGCGGCACGTTTAACGAAGCGTTCGACATCCTCCTCGCCGCCCAGGACAGCCAGGGTTTTTTGCCATTCGGGCAGGACATCCTCCGGCTTCAAGCGGCGTTGCGCGAACAGGGTACGGTTCTTGGACGCTTTATCACGAGCGGATTGCCAGGCGGTATCAATGGCGGTCTCAGGCTCGCCGAAGTCCAGGCCCATCTGGGGCATCTTGCTGGCCGTGGTGCCCTTGCGCAGCAGCACGGCGCCGACCAGGGCCTGAGTGAGCTTGCCTTGGTCATCAGGCATGGGCACGAGTACGCCAAGCTCCTTGCGGATGCTCTCGGCCTTGCGCAGGATGACTTGCAGCACGGCGCCGTCGACGGGGTTGTCCTGGCCGTAGAGCATCGTGGTGCGCACTTCCCGGGCCTTCTGGCCAAAGCGGTCGACGCGACCTTCCCGCTGTTCGTGGCGGGTCGGGTTCCAGGACAGGTCATAGTGGACGACGGCGGTGAATAGATTCTGGAGGTTGATACCCTCAGAGAGGCAGTCGGTAGCGACCAGGATGCGCTGCTCGGCCTCGCCCATCGCTTCTACCGTCGCTTCGCGCTCAGAAGGGGCGAATTCGCCGGTTACAGGAGTAACCAGATGGTCGCGGAAAACAGCGCGCAGTTGCTCGGCCACATAATGAGCCGTGGCGATGTAGCGGCAGAACACGACGGGCTGGAAGCCGGCGGCGGTGAGTTCCTTCAGGTGTTCGATAAGGCGCTTGAGCTTGGGGTCCTTGGCGGCGCCGGTCAGTCCCTCGGCACGGCTAATCAGGTCGGTCAGCCACTCACTATCCTCGGTACGGGCGCCTGGCTCAATATCCTGTGTCGTGAGGTTGTCCTCCAGACCATCGAGAACCCGCTCCCGGCCTTGTTCTTCAGCCTCTTCCAAGGTTGGCGCTTCAGCCTCGACCGCACCCTCGGCAAGCGCGTTGCCTGAGAGACGGGTACGCAGGGCATTGATGGCTGCTGCCGGCGACGAGGAGATACAACGCAGCAAGGCCAAAGCCGCCCACCAGCTCATGCGCTGCTGGAGTAGGCCCTGGCCTTCGGCACGAATCACCAAGGTACGTGCGTATTCAAGGACGTCATCGAAGAGTCGCCCCCAGTCTCCGGTCAGCTTGTAGGTCAGTTCGGTGGAGAAGCGCTCCGGGAATACGCTGCTGTCTTGCCACTCCTCAATGTCAGGGCGACGGCGCTGGACAAAATGATTGGCTAGCTGTTCGCGCAAGGGGCGACGGCTGTCCGAGGGAATGTCCTTCAGTTCCTTGAATTCCGGATTGAGTAGGCCGAGCAGGTTGTAGAAGGCTTCTTCATCGCCGGAGTGCGGGGTGGCGGTCAGCAACACCAGGTGGCGCTCGGGATTCTCAACCAGCCCCTTGAGCAGGGTGTAACGCTGCTGCTTGCCCTGGCCGCTGTATGTGCAGGTGTGCGCCTCGTCGACAATGACGCACTCCGGACAGGCGCGCTGAAATTCATCCCGACGGCGGTCGGACTTGATGTAGTCGAGACTGACGACGGTGAACGGGTACGCTTCGAATACCGACTGGTTGGCGGGAAGCCCACGCTCCAGCCGATTGGCGGTCGTGTTGCGGACAACGACGGCATTGATATGAAAGCGCTGTTTCAATTCCCGCTGCCACTGCTCGCACAGGTGCGGTGGGCATAGAACGGCCAGGCGGCTGATTTCACCCCGGTCAAAAAGCTCACGGACGATGAGAGCTGCCTCGATGGTCTTGCCGATACCGACATCGTCGGCAATCAGCAGGCGCACGACCTCCTGCTTCAATGCCATCAACAGCGGCACGAGCTGGTAGGCCCGCGGCTCCACGGCAATGTTGCCGAAGCTACGAAATGGCCCGGCGCCGGTGCGGAGCTTCAGTTGCAAGGCGTCGCGCAGCAGCTGGCCGGCAGCAAAATTCGCGGCCTGGTGGACAGAGGGTTTCGGGAAGGTCGCCGGACCGACGGGACCGGGTTCAATCGGCAGATAGATGAGGGTCGCGTCGTCCTCGGCGGCACCCAGCGGACGCAGGTGCAGGGTGTCATCGGAGGATTGCGGTAGGACAATCCATTCCCGGCCGCGAGCCGAGACCAGACTGCCGGGTTGAAACGACATTTGCAGCATCATGCGTTATTTCCAGTGGTGTTCCCTGCGCCAAACAGGTCAGCGTGTGCTTTGAAGATGCCCGCCCAAGCATCCGTTTCCTTGGGAAAGCGCACGACGTAATAGCCGACTGCTTCCAGGCAAGCGTTAATAGCATTGTCTTTTTCGGCCTGGGCCGGCGCCTGGTGGTGCGGACCATCAATGAATATGGCGGCCTTCCAATCGGCGTAGTAGAAATCGGCCGATGTCTGACAGCGTTCGATGGTGTGCTGCCCGGCATCTGGTTGGCGATAGCCATGTGCCTGCACGTAATCCAGCCACGCTTGCTCCAAGGAACTACCCGCAATGCGATGAAGTTCCCCTTGCTGTTGCTCGGGGCTGCGGCCAAAGCTGCCTATTTCCCCATGTGAGCGCGTGAGCTGGCAAAGAATATCCAACGCTTTGCCTTCGTTGTCCGCATCCTGGCGGTCAATGTGAATGTGGTCCGGCTGGTTGTAGTACGAGAGAAGGCATTTGTAGCAACCGGCCTCGCAGACGGGCTGACCTTGCGTCCCCAGTTCGTCTGCCAGGGCTGCTTTGTCCCAATGCCCGTTAGCCGGACGCTGGTAGTGCATGATGACCAACGCTTCAGCAGCTACCAGGGCAAGCGCATCCGGTTCCGTTGCAATACGGGTGAGCACGCCCGCACCGCCTTCGGCCGATTCGTAGAACAGAATGGCACGGCGCAGGTCAGCCTTGGGGAGCGGCTCGGCCATCAATTCGCTTTCCTCGAGCTGATAGACCGCCTCGATGCCACGCTTCAAGGCGTACTGCAATGTGGCCATGGTCTTGGTATCCAGCTCTTCGAGAGGGCGAACGATGAGTACATTGCGCCTGTCCTCAACGTAAGGAACGATGCGTTGCGGCGGCGTCTTATCGGGTGGCGTTTCCGGGTCCGGCTCACCCGCCTCCTCTGCACCGCCCATCCAGTGGCCGGTCACCGGGTTAATCATGAAGCCGAGCAGGCTCTTTTCCTTTCGACGCCGCCAACCCAGGTTCATACGCCAGACAGTGGCGGCTGAGCCGTATTGCAGCTCAAGCACAGGGGTATCGCCGTCCTTCAGAAGCGCATGCATCACCTGGAGCTTCCCATCCTGCTCCCCGAATTGAATGGTGGTCTGCATCTCATAGCCCTGGCGCACTCGCTCTTCCTCATTGGCGGTAATGCGTTCGGCTCGCTTGGTGGACACGTTCTCGATACGGTAAAGATTCTGCACTGCCACAGCATCGGCCAGGGGGGCATTGCAGGAGACACAGCGGTCGGCATCGCGCTGATTCCGGAAATGGCCGTAACCACAAGCCGGGCAGATGCGGGCTACGTCGGTGGTGAGTTTGGCCCCGACGGACACTTGGTCATCTGCTCCGACCGAGAGCATCGCGCGAGTGACCCGATACTGACTGCCTTCATGGTAGATGAGGCTGTAGGGACCGAACTCCGATAGCGCAAGGAAACGCGGGCGGGAGAGGAAATTCTCTCGGCCAATCTTCCCTTTACGTGCCGGGATGTAGGCCATGAGTGGAAGGCGCGGGAAGTTGTAGCCGGGCAAGAACCCCTGGCTGGCCAAGTAGCGATAGGTATAGAAATCTGAATTCGCTGAGCCGGATTCCTGCAGCAAGAGGGATTGCTGGCGGAAGGCTTCGTCATGGCGCTGCTTGGCGTCGCGCCGGTCGCGCTCGCTGGCCGCTGGGTTGTTCATGACTTTCTGGTTGATTTCCATCTGGCGCTTGGTGGCGGCGAAGAGGTCGCGCCAACGGTCGAGCGCCTTGTCGAAAGACGTATAGGCCTGGCGGAAGACCTGCTCGGCAAAGTGCTCGGTATACCAGGGCGCCTTTTGCGGGGTAAGTTCGCCCGCCAGCATGGATAGGATGCGTAGCCCGCGGGCGTGGGCCCGCTTTTGGGGTGCGTCGGCGTCCATCTGCTGCTTGTACTCGACCGTCAGCGGCGCTTTGGAATCGTTCATGTCGAGCAAGCCGCGCACGCTGTTGTCGAGTTTTTTGCCCGTCTCGGCCAGCCAGACCGCATGTAAATGACTTTGGATGAGTTCGCGGTTGGCGAGGTCAAGGGTTGGCGGGTTGACCTGACCATGGACCATGCGCACCGGGTCACGGAAGAAATACTGGTCATGCGGGGACTGCGCGGCGCAATAGGTAATGACCAGCGCGGGCTGCCCAGCCCGGCCGGCCCGGCCGCTGCGCTGCGCATAGTTGGCCGGCGTAGGCGGGACATTGCGCAGATAAACAGTGTTGAGCGACGAGATGTCGACACCCAGTTCCATGGTCGGAGAACAGAACAGCACTGGCAGCCATTCCAATTGTTTGCCCTTGGTGGCAAGCCAATCGGCTTTGTCCTTCTCGGTGAAGCGGAAGCGGGCCTCGCGCTCCAGCCGGTCGTCCTGCTCGACCTGGGCAGTGTGCTCGCGGGCCTCAAAGTCGTAGAGGCGGTGCACCGGGTTGGCGAGCAATCCCGCGATATTGCCATAGAGGCTGCGGAAGAAAGTATTGTCGTCCGAACCCTTCTTGCTTTGCCCATTTCCCAGCGTCCACAGGAGGCTGGTGCCATTGAGCTGGTAACCCGTCATGCCGAACTCGGTTTCTTCGGTGACGACCAGGCCATAGGACTTGGCTGCCTTTAGAAGTGCTCGGACAATTTCCTCGTAGTGCTCGTCCTTGATTTTGCCGGCATGGGGATTGTCGCTGCCATCGGCTTCCCGCCAAGTGCTGGCCTTCTTGATGTCCTTGCCGAGCTTGGAGCGAGCGCTGCCCGATACGAGGTAGTCCACGTTCCGCCGGTCCTCGTCCCGCGGCTTGCCCGTAGTGATGAACCAGTTTGACGCAATCGGGGTTTCGTCCTCAGTGAATCCCCAGGGCTCTCGCAGATTGGCGTAACTGGAGGTTTTGAGGCGGTCGAGTTCGGCACGGTCTAGGTAGCGCGAGGCCAGGCAAAGCCCCTGGCGCATGGCATCAAAGAGCTTGATGAGCAGGCGCTTGCGAACCTCGGGCGAGGCGGCCAGCAGAATAAGAGGAGCCTCGGACCAGGATTCCTTATCAACCACCAGGTCATCAAGGTCTTGATATTCGATATGGACGAGGCCGAGCTGTTCAAGATTTGGGTTGTTGAAACGCCAGCCTCGACGCAGGTCGTAATAAACCCGGTAGCCGAGTATGGCCCGCATGATGTCCTGAACTTGGCGGCGAGCATTCCCCTTTACTTCAGGGTCTTGCATATATTCGGCTCGTACGCCAAGGTCATCGCGGTCGAAGCCCAAAGCCTTGAAGACGGCATCGGACACCTCCGCCTCGGTCAGGCTGCCTCCGGCCTTCTGTACTGCAGCCAGCAAGGCGGCACGTTGCAGAAGAACCTGAAGGAAATCGTTGAAATGCCCAACCTGGAGGGCGGCATCCTGACGATTATCGGTGAACCCGAGGACCTTCTTTGCTTCCGCCTTGAGTTGCTCATCCTCTTCGTAGAGATAGCGTAGAGCAGACAACGTCAGCATTGTCGTTGCCGAACTCCGGCCTTCGCCCGAAAGTCCAGTCAGACGCAGCGATTCCTTGCCGGACGTGTGATGGACAACGCCGCAACGCAGGCAGAAGCCAAAGCTGCCTGGTATGTACCAACCCGGCGTGCCATCAGCGGTATGCCCTCCCTCGGTATTGACCCGGACATGATAAGGCTGGCGCTTCTTATAGTTCGACTTCAGCTTGAGGTCGCCATTCTGGCGTTGTTCGAGCCAAGTCTCGGGATAGCGGTCGAGGGTATCCTCCCAAATGCCGGTAGTGTCCGGCATAAAGTAGCCGCTCTTGATGTCCTCGTCGTCGTGGTTTCGCTCTTCGATATTGCGGGGATTGAAGACGTGTCCATTTGCGCCGTTCTCGTCCCAGACCGGGGCGTATTCCTGCCCGCATTCACGGCAGAAATGTAGTGAGAAGAGGCGCCGGGTTCGGTCGCCGGGAACGTATTGGCTGCCCTCCAAGGTTAGGTAGCGTCGCCCTGGTGCTTCGAGCGTGCCGTAAACCTTGCTGCCACCCGAGATGAATTGGTGCAGCTTGAAAGCAAAGAGACTGCGGCCACCCTCATGGGCTGGTTTGTCGGTTGTGCGATACGCGAGAAGGAGAAAATCGGCCAGGACGTTGCGAGCGAACTCGACTTCCACCGTCGCGTCCTCAGCCAACTGAGATGCAGCGGCCTCCAGCGTCATCGGCTGAGCGCGACGCCATTTGCCTTCGTTGCGTGTCAAACCCAAGGATAACTCGACCCACACGGCTAGAGGGTGTTGCGCCAACTCTTGGAAAGACGCCTGCGACGGCAGGCCAGCCAGGATGGAAGGTCTCAATGCCGCACGCACATGCTCGACCAACAGGTGCTCAGGTGTTACCCGTTGCAGAGTTTCTGTAATGACGTTCGCTGCGCTGATGGGCGTGCCAAAAAGCCGGCTGGCCACCTCGGCTACCTTCTCGTTCTTCTCCTGCTCGGAGCCTTCGGTCGCCATCGTTGCCGAGGTTCCAATGCACTGCAACTGGTCGGACAGTGCCTCACGTACGCGACGTACAAGTAGCGCAACGTCTGCCCCTTGACGGCCTCGGTAGGTATGGAGTTCATCAAGTACCAGGAAGCGCAGCCCCTTGGCATTCCGAATGACCGCCTTGTCCTTATCGTCCTGGCGTGTCATCAGAAGTTCGAGCATCATGAAGTTGGTGAGCAGGATGTCCGGTGGATTGGATGCCAGGCGCTGGCGCTCATCCTCGTCTTCCTGGCCGGTGTAACGGCCATAGGTTACCGGCGGATTGTCGCCATAATCAGCCAAGAACTTGCCCAACTCTTCTAACTGGCTGTTAGCCAGGGCGTTCATCGGGTAGATGATGATGGCCCGTGTGCGCGGTGTCGGGTCGACGGCCTTTGCCTTAAGGATGGCATCGACTACGGGAATGAAGTAGGCGAGCGATTTGCCGGAGCCGGTGCCGGTCGTTAGCACATAGCTTTCGCCACTCTGGGCAAAACTGATGGCCTCTTCCTGGTGCTTGAAGAGAGTAAGCGAAACGCCGAGGCTGGCCGCGGCCTTGCCTGCGCGAAAAATGCGCGCACATTCGGCATGCAGGCCGCCTTTCCCAACTAGAGCCTCGACGGTGCCTCCAGCCTTGAAGTTGGGATTAACTTGCACAAGCGGTGCCGGCCAGTAACGTCCGGAATCGTATGCATCGTTAACAAAAGTCAGGATGTCTCGCGCCTGAATGCGCGTAAAGCTGCGCGTAAATGCCGCGTAGTCGGATACCAGCTTTGCTCGAAATTCAAAAACATCCATCCAAGGCACCCTCCCTAGGCTGCAGCTACTTTACATCGACCCATGCCCAGCACGGGGCTGCAAGCTGTTGTTGTCGCCCAGGATTCTACAGCCGAGCAAATGCCGATGAAATAGAAAGCCGAGCGGAGAGAGCCGCATGCCCTTGGTGCCGCACACGCGGCCAACGGCTCTCTCCGCCAACAAGTCCGAATTGTTAAAGAGCCAAGGCCCGGTTACTGCTCAAGCGATGTCGCAGCGACGATAAATTCGAGCTGCTCCAATAGTTCTGGTCGCTGCAGACGAATGAAACGGGCGACCGCCTCGTTGTCGACCAGCTTGGCGATATAACCGCGCGCCAGCACTAGATTCAGGACGTCTTCGGCATAGCTTTGCTCGATGAGCTTGTATTGCCCCTGAAGGTTGGCCATTTCGCGCTCCATCTTTTGCATTTGTTCCGCCGTCACCCCAGCCAGCTTCTTCTGCTTTTGACCATCCACGAGTTGCGCCAACGGCGTGGCGGCCAGCAAGGCCTCGGCATAGGGAACCGTGAGGTTGTTCGCCAAAATCATCAGTTCCAAGCACTCGACTTGCCGGGTCGGCTTCATTTTGCGCAATACCCGGGAAATCTCCGCCGAAAACTGCCGTTCCTTCAACAGCTCGGCCCCCTCGGGACAAATGCCGTCCAGTAACCGGGCCTTTTTCTCGATTTGCGAGATGTCGACATTGAGCGCCCGTGCCAGACGCTCTTCCGAGACACCTTGCTGGATGGCATGGCGCAGCATCTTGTGCTCAGAGATAGTGGCCAGGCGGTTGATTTTTGTGTTGTAGGTATAGGACTCGTCATCGGTCGCCACGAGGCACAGCGCTTCTTCGTACCCCAGCTCCCGTAGCGCCACCAGACGTACGTGGCCATCCAGAACCAGGTGTTGGCCATCCGGCTGCGGAACCGAAATCGACAACGGCTCGATGAGTCCGACCTCCTCGATGGAGCTGCGGACTTGCTGATATTTGGCGGAGCCCAGAAGTCCCGCCGGGGTGCTCTTCGACGGCAGCAGCTGCTCGAGGGGTACTAGGCACGTCTCGGGAATGAATCCCAGCGGAGCTCCATTCACGCCGCGCTCCCGTTGGGCCAGACGCGCTCGGCCAGGTAGCTGGGCAGCGTTTCCAGGTGCTCGGCCCGCAGCAGGTTGATGAAATTTTCGTCGGCGAGTAGCTGACGAAGCGCGCTGACTACGAACAGGAGTCTCTGCTGGGTGAGCTCAGCCTTCTTGACCACGAGCTTCTGCCGTTCGACTTCACGCTGGTAGGTTCGAACCAGACTGGATGCGGAAACATCGGCCGTCTTGCGTGGCGTCCGCTTGCCAACACTGCGTCCCAGGGACTGGCGCCGCTCGATGACCTTGCGGGCTGCCATCAGCTGCTTGCCGCGCAGCCGGCCGGATTCGTAGGCTTCCTGCATGGCCGCTTGCAACGCCTTGTCGTCGTTCCCGGCTCCGACAATGTCCAAGGCCGCGTTCAAGGGCACGCGGCCGGTCTCCACCGCCACCAGCAGGCGCTCCTCGCCCTGGTCGAGTAGTTTCAGGACGCCGGTCACGTAAGTTTGGGTCAGGCCCGTCTTCGTGGCAATTTCCTTGGGGCCGTACCCCTGGTCGCCAAGTCGTTTGATGCTGGAGAGAATTTCCAGCGGGCGGTACTGCCGGCGAGCGATATTCTCGGCGAGGCTCATGATGAAGGCGTCCTCGTTGTTGACCTCCAGCACCAGGGCCGGAATCTCTGTTCTACCCAGAGCGCGGAAGGCGTTGAGTCGCCCCTCGCCGCAGACCAACAGGTAGCGTTCGTGCCCATCCGGCCCCGGCCTCGGCGTCACCGTCACCGGCTTTTTCAGGCCGACCTTCTGGATGTTGCTGACGATGTCCTCATAGACCCGCTTGTTGCGCTCGCGGGGGTTGAGCACGTCGATGCGGTCGATGGAAATGGACTTCAGGGGTCGCTTTTGGAGTTTGTGGGTCATGCAGCCCTCCGCAGTCGCTGACGCTCGGCCATGCCGTAGAGGTAGTCGAGGGTATCGAAGCGGTAGCAGTCGAGTTCCGTGGCATTCAATTCGGCGAGGCTCAAGTTCGACGTCCCAAAGTCGAGCCGCGGCAGCAGGTAATAGTCGAGTGCCGCCTCGTTGCCAGTGTCGAGGCGGACGGCGACCGTGATGTCAGGACACAGGCTTGTATCGAGACGGACCTTCCAGCGGCGGCTGCCGGTCGAGGTGGTCAGGCAACGTGCCAGGATGAGGGAGACGCTGAATTCGCCATTGACCTCGAGCAGGTCGGTGGCCGGGTCCCGCTGCACGGCGCCACCGAGGGCGCGAATGGCCGCTTCGGTCTCATTGACGATGCTGGGATGCAACTGGCGCAGGAGCCGGTTGATTTCCAGGAAACGGTAATCGCGGTCCGGGGTGAAGCCGACCTTCTGATAGGCGCGTATCAGACTGCCAAAACGGTGGGCATAGGCCGCCGCCGAGGGCATGCCTTCGGTCTCATTGATAATCAGGCCGGATAGCATCCCGCGCGACCGGTACAGAGTACGCAGGCGCTCGAGCAATTCCTCATCGGTGTAACGCCGCGACCTTGCCCGCATGATGCCCTGGGCGGTGAAGAAGAGTTCGGGGGAGACGATGGGCTCGAAGGCGCCGGCCTTGCGAATCCACATTTCGGACGGGTTAACGACGCGGGCTTTCTTGAGTTTGAAGGAAACCCGGTTGTACACATTGTTGCCGATGTATTTTTCGTTGGTCAGCACCTCATTGACTGTGCCGCGTGACCAGTTTCGGCCTAGGTCGGTACGGAGACCTTCGGCGTTGAGGCGAGAGGCGATTTGAGATTCTGAAAGGTTGTCGTCGATGAACCAGCGGTAGATGCGGTTGACGACTTCGACTTCGGCCTGGGGCCCGGGCACCAGAATGACGCGGTCGGTCTGCAGGCTTTTGTGCTCGCCGCGTGCCAGCTGTCCTTTCATCAGACCATGCTGGTCGATGAGGACGCGCCGCAACCCGTAGCCGGCGGGGCCGCCCTGGTGGTAGCCGAGTTCGATGAGGCGGCATTGCCCGGCGAAGACCTTGCCCGACAACTCGCGGCTGTACTCGCCGGCCATGGCGCGCTTGACGCCCTTGACGATGGTCGAGACTGGCGAGCCATCGTTCTCGAACTGTTCGGCGACATAGGCGACGGTGATGCCTTGGCGCTTGCAGATGTACTCGTAATACGCGCTCTCGTCAGCGTCCTGGAAGCGGCCCCAGCGGCTGACGTCGTAGACCAGGATGACCTGAAAATCCGCCTGGCCGGACTCGACATCACGTATCAGGCGCTGCAAAGCTTGGCGGCCGTCGATGCGCAAGCCGCTCTTGCCTTCGTCGGCATAGGTGCGGACGATTTGGATGCCGTGGCGCGCCGCGTATTCTCGAATCCGGTCGGCCTGGTTTTCCGTCGAATATTGCTGGTGCTCGGTCGACATCCGGACATACTCGGCGGCTCGGAATGGGGAAGTCGGCGGCGATTCACCACCGTCTCTCTCTGGGGCTTTCATGATGAATCACTCACTCGTCGGGCGGGTTCGCGCTGGCCTTTTGGTGGCTGACGGTCCTGCGCACTGGTTATCGGTGATGCGACATTAGCGCGTAATATGCCGCCGGGAAATCACGTCTTCATTTTGCAATCATCGGTTCCATGGCCTGACGTGCCCGTCAGGACGGTGATTTCAACCAACCACGCATCTTCATTTGCAATCGTGTCGTGTGTCGCGGAAATCAGCCGGTAAAGGCCGGACGGCAGGGTGTTCGGCGGGCTCAAGGCATCCTTTGCAATACGGGCGCGATTGCGCTCTCGCTGCTGGTGTCGGTTGCGTTCGGCATACTCGGGATTCCGGGCACGATAGTCTTTCCAGTAACCTGGGTTTTTCGCCGACCAGTCCCTGAAATACTGGGCGTCGCTTGTCCGAAGTGCGGGATGGTTGGCTCGCTTTTCCGCTTGGGTACGTCGGCGCCGCTCACGCTGGCAGGTTGGGGCTGAGCAGTATTGTTGGTGCTTGGTTTGCGGCCTGGGCGTGAATTCTTGCCCGCAGGCCTTGCAACGCTTCTTCGCCATCGCTTTCTCCACAGGAAAGAGAGAAGACAATGCACAACGGAATCAGCGGTGTAGGCAACCGGCCGACATGCTGGCGCCGGGGCAATTTGGAATTGCCTAGGGCTAGGCCACCACGCAGGTAGGGGGAGGTTTTTCGGTCGGCGGCTTGCAAATGGCATGGCGTCAATCGCACAATCATCTCTTGTGCATAACGACGTGAAGCCATGGCTCGCAAGAAAACCTCGGTCCTCGAAGATTTGATGGACATCTCCGCGCAACTTCCGTGGAAGGCGGGGGTGGGCTTGGCGGTCGTGGCCTACCTCGTCCTTCACTATTTTGCGACGCGTGCGCCGCTGACGATGAATCCGGCCGAACTCAAAGCGCTGGGCAAGACCGCGGGGGATAGCGTTGTTCATAGCCTCGGCACCATGCTGGCGAGCGTTTTTCAATATTTTGTGCCGCTCGCCTTTTTGGCGGGTGCCTATGTTTCGTTCTCCCGCCGGCGACGCCAAACTGAATTGCATGGCCAGGTGGCCAATGACCCAGCGGCAAACGCTTTGGAAAAAATGACGTGGCGCGAGTTTGAGGGGCTGGTGGCAGAAACCTTCCGCCGGCAGGGCTATCGCGTCGTGGAGCGGGGTGGCCAAGGCCCGGATGGTGGCGTGGACCTGGAGCTCCACATGGGGAGCGACAAGTACCTCGTTCAGTGCAAGCAGTGGAAGGCCCAGAAGGTCGGCGTAGCCATCGTCCGCGAACTTTATGGGGTGATGGCGGCCGAGAAGGCTGTTGGCGGGTTTGTCGTTACATCGGGCAGCTTTACGGAGGAAGCGCAGAGTTTTGCGGAGGGGCGCTCAATTGAGTTATTCGACACCTGTAAATTGCGGACATTGATTGGCGCCGTACCACCTGCTTCTGCAGCGGCGTCCGATGAGTCTTATGGGTGCCCAAAATGTGGCAGCCCAATGGTTCGGCGCACGGCGAAAAAAGGGGCAAACGCCGGCAAACAGTTTTGGGGGTGTTCGCACTACCCCAGTTGTACCGGCATTCGTAATTAGCGCGAAAGCCGTCATCGCATGAAGCCCCTTGAGTCGTCAGTGACCGTGGCCGGTATCGACATCGGCGGCTGCAGGAAAGGCTGCCATCTGGTCATCCTGCGCGGTCATGAAGTCGTCTGCACCATCAACAGCCGTGACCCCGAATACCTGGTGCGCCAGTGCAATGACTTCGGCGCCGAGGTCATTGGTATCGACTCGCCGTGCCGCTGGGGGAAGCCCGACGCCGGTCGACGTGCAGAACGGGCATTCGCCCGGGAACGGATATTTTGCTTTGCGACTCCCACGCGAGAGCGTGCTGAGGCAAACCGCTCCGGTTTCTACGGCTGGATGTTCAATGGCGAGCAGGTCTATCAAGCCCTGGCCGCTACGCACCCGCTTTTAACAGAAGAGCGGTACGCCGGTGGGAAAGTCTGTTTTGAGACGTTTCCTCATGCCATCACCTGCGCCATGCTGGGCACCGACGTTGCGTCGGCCAAGCAAAAACGAGTACAGCGCCGTCAACTCCTTGACGATGTCGGCATCGACACTCGGCTCCTGAAATCCATCGACGCCCTCGATGCGGCCCTATGCGCCCTGACTGCGGGTTGTCTGCGGCTGGGGCAGACGAAAGCCTATGGCGATGCCGACGGCGGATACATTTTCGTTCCGGCGTTCTAAACAACCGATGTGAATTTCCTGGCCACTTGTGCCTGGACGGGCTTCGTCCTTATATTGACTGCTGGCGTCGAAGAAGGAGGCTTTATGGCCATCAAGAAAAGACAGACTGACCCAGTGCTCGCGGCAGCCAATGTGGCGCTCGCCGAGCGCTTGCTGGCCAAGCTTGAAGCCGCGCATCGAGAGGGGCGACTAAAGCCAGTGAATCCGAATGCCAAGTCTATGACAGCGGAAATTCGTATCAAGGTGGCGTAACGCCAGCGTTCCTTTCATTTGCGGGAAGTACCTTAAAGGGGTGCGATTCGCAAATGAAAAGCGCATTGGCTGTCATGGGTACGTGCAAAAGCGGACTGGCTGGACACACTCATTATGGGTTTCACCCCATTTTTGGATGCGCCAGAGCCCAAACGCCCGAGCTACTGTTAGGTTTTCGGCATCGGTACGAAAAAGTACCAGCATTTCCATCTAATTATTTTGGCCACGAATTGCTTTATCTTGTGCCATTTGGCCAGGATAAGCTCGAGACTGCTTACCGTAAAGGGACGCTAAAGCCAGTCAGCCCGACCGCAACGCCTTCCGTGCAAGAAATTCGCACAAAGGCAAAATGACGCAATTAGTCGGCCTGGTCTCTCTGCGCCCCTCCATTTCAGGTTGTGCAAAGTGGCAAGATTTCAGCAGCTGACGAAAACCATTCCCTCGTCGCAGACAACACGCTGGTGAGTCAGGCTAAATCCGGATTGTCGTCGCTGCACATTCTGCGCAATACACCCGGCGCCAATATCCCGCTCGATATTGACCTGGCCGCCCACAGCGTTCGCACAGATGGCTGGCTCGTAGAATTGCCCGGTCAGCGGCAGACCGAATTGCCACCCAAGTTGCACCATCGCACAAATACCCATTCACGAGAGAAATTCGTAGGGCACCACCTTCTACGCAAATTTCGGAGCAAAACGGAATTAGTGACGCCACACCCGATGCGCCTTCATCGACAACGACCTCATCATCTCGATGCTTGATGCATGTCTCCCTCAGGAGACGGTCGACGGAAACAAGTGTGCTGCTTTCGGAGATGCGTTGCAGAAGCTTCTTAAGTTCGTTCTCAATGGCGGCAGCAGCGTTTTCTACCAATGGAAACCAACCAGGGCCACACTGAAGGCCCCAATATCCTAGATTGCATAGATATGTTTCAGGAAAGCGGGCGGCCCGAAAAAAAAGCGGGTATTTGTCTAACAAACGAAGTTGCTTCTCGGTAACTTCCAAATAGTTCACATAGTGAAATGCATCACTCTTGGATGCGGTTACACCCAATCTCTTTCGAATATTCTTCAAAGCAGCACCCAAATAGACTCGCTACCCCGTGCATCAACCAGTGGTCGCCAAGGATGGCTCCTCGGCTGGTAAATCCGGGTAGTTAATGCAGCGAGCAGAAAATTGAACTGGCCTGCCAACACCGTCCCTTTGAGAGATATGTATACTATAGTATAAAGACCGTTGGACGCCCATCTCCTACCGTCAATCCCTTTCGGGAGAAGTCTGGTGGAGCCGGGTGAGGCGTTTGGGAAAGTGTTGAGAGCGAAGCGAAATGCGCTCTCTTTAAGCCAAGAACAGTTGGCGTTTGAAGCTGGGATAGAGCGTGTCTATGTATCCTGGCTTGAGAACGGTCATAAGCAGCCCACATTTCAGACCATGCTGAAACTCGCTCGGGCTTTGGGCTGTTCGGCTAGCGAATTGGTGGCCGAGGCCGAAGAACTGTTAGCTGCCGATTGAAGAATGCGGCAGCTAGGGGTTCGGGCTGCTGCGTAGGTAGGTATCTATGTGCTGGTACTTTTCCCAAATGTACCGGTCGAAAAAGCTGCAAGACCACCGTCTAATGGTAGGTTGGTGCTTTTTTAGGTTCCACAAAGATGTAGGCGTCGCCGAAGGTGTGGACGAATTCGCCCGGCTGGTAGCCGCAGACCTGGGCCAGCATCACGGTGAGCAGGGCGTAGGAGGCGATATTGAAGGGCACGCCGAGGAAGATGTCGGCACTGCGCTGGTAGAGCTGGCAGGAAAGGCGGGGCTTCTCGCCGGCGGCCCGGGGCGGGGCCACGTAGAACTGGAAGAGGCAATGGCAGGGGGGCAGGGCCATGCGGTCCACGTCGCCCGGGTTCCAGGCGGAAACGATGTGGCGGCGGGAATCCGGGTTGTGCTTCAAACTGTGCAGCAACTGGCCGATCTGGTCGATGACGCGGCCGTCCGGGGTTTCCCAGCGCCGCCACTGCTTGCCGTAGACCGGGCCGAGGTCGCCGTTTTCGTCGGCCCACTCGTCCCAGATGCGCACCCCGTTTTCCTTGAGGTAGCGGATGTTGGTATCCCCCTGCAGGAACCACAGCAGTTCGTGGATGATGGATTTCAGGTGCAGTTTCTTGGTGGTCAGCACCGGAAATCCCTTGGCCAGGTCGAAGCGCATCTGCCAGCCGAAGACCGAGCGGGTGCCGGTGCCGGTGCGGTCGGACTTGTCGTGCCCGTTGTCGAGCACGTGGCGCATGAGGTCGAGGTAGGGCTGCATGGCGGCAGGGAGAAACGAAAAGAGGCATTCTAGCGCACCCGGGCGGGGCCGCTGTGTCCTGCGGCGGGTGCATACCGGGCGGACAACCGGGCTACAATCCGGCGAGGACATTGAGAGCACTTCGGCTGCCGGCGGGCTGCCGGGACAAGGAGGATCAGGTGCTGGAAAACATCGGCAAGCTGGGGGGGCTGTTCGGCCAGCAGCGGGGACCGCAGCATCCGCTGGCCTCGGCCAAGGAGCTGCGGCGGATCCTCGGGGAGCTGCCCATGGACAACGCCCTCAAGGCCCTGGACGAGATCGTCGGCTGGCTGCAGTCGGTGGTGGCGGCCGACGGGATGGGGGAGGACGTTCTGTTCGAGGTGACCTGTCAGCTCGACGAGGCCGCCCAGTGGCACGAGCTGCGGCTGACACGGGAATACCTGCAGTCGGCGCGCCTGTCGAAAACCGACGAGAAACGCCTGTGGTCGGCGGTGCATGGTTTCTGGCTGCACGCCGCGGCCTGCTACGAGAAATGCGTCGCCCGTCTCGGCGCGGGCGATCGCCCGGCGGAGAACCTGCGTGCCGGCCTGCCGCTGCTTGCCAGCCGGCTCATCCGTGCCCTGGCCATGGCCCTGAAGTGGCAGCGCTTCCGTTACGACACCCCGGCCGATACCGTCTGGCTGCGCCTGGCCCTGGCCTATTCGGCCGCGGAGCAGGCGGGGATGGCGACCAAGGCGGTGCAGCTCTACCCGAAGACCTCCGGCATGACGTCGCCCCAGCAGGAATACCTGAAGGTGCTTGCCCTGCAGGCGTCGGCCGTGGACAGCCTGCTGCCGTGGGAGATCGAACTGGCCTGGCGGCTGGTGGCCAACTACGTCGGCGGCTTCGTGTTCGGGCCGGTCAGCACGGCGGAGAGCGTCTACTGGGTGGACCTGGCCCGGGCCCAGGCGCCCCTGCGCCTGGCCAGCGTGCCGCGGCAGATGGTGCCGACCCTGCGCTTCTTCCACCCGGGCCGCGCCTACGACAACCTGCAGCAACTGGCAACGGAGCTGGAACGGGGCGCCGCCGTGCCCACCACCCTGGCGCTGGGGAACCAGTATTCGACGCGGGCCCTGTTGCCGGTTCTGCGTCATCTGGCTGCCTGCTGGGCACCGGTTCCGCCCCAGCGCCGCCATGCCCGCCATGCGGTCAAGCATCGCATGTCGGTGCTGGTCGGCTTCCCGGACGCCCTGGCGGCCTGCGACGGGCGGCCGGACCCCGGGCGGATGGAGAGCTGGGTGGTGGAAAACGTCAGCCGCGGGGGTTTCGGCATCGTCGTCGGCGGGGAGGCCGAGGAGCAACTCCCCCTCGGCACCCTTCTCGCCATGCAGCCGGAGGGCGGCGACAACTGGCTGCTCGGCGTCGTCCGTCGCCTGCGCAAGGGGGGTGACGAGGCCGTCCATGTCGGCATCCAGACCCTTTCCCGCCAGGTGGCGGTGGTGAGCCTGCGGCCCCAGGCCAAGGGCACTTCCTATGCCGCGGCGCCGGGAACGGCCGCCCTGTGGCTGCAGGACGTGCAGGAAGAGGGCGAGGTGACCATGCTGGTGCCGCCGGGAACCTTCGATCTGCGCACGGCCATGGAATTCACCGACGCCGGCCGCGTCGCCGTCCTCTATCCGGCCATCCTCGCCGGCGAGGCCGGCGACCACGAGGTGGCGCGCTTCCGCCGGCCCGGCTAGGCCTTCGGCCGCAGGGCGGCCTTGGGCCGGAAGGCCTTGATCACGGCGTCGTCGGTCTCGATGTAGGGGCCGCCGATGAGGTCGAGGCAGTAGGGCACGGCGGCGAAGATGCCGGTGTGCACCACCGAGCCGTCCGCCGCCTTGACGCCTTCCAGGGTTTCCTTGATGGATTTCGGCTGGCCGGGCAGGTTGATGATCAGCGCCTCTTTGCGGATCACCGCCACCTGCCGGGAAAGGATGGCGGTGGGGACGAAGTTGAGGCTGATGCGCCGCATTTCCTCGCCGAAGCCGGGCATGACCTTGTCGGCTACGGCCAGGGTGGCTTCCGGCGTGACGTCGCGCACCGCCGGGCCGGTGCCGCCGGTGGTGAGCACCAGTTGGCAGCCGACCTGGTCCACCAGTTCCGTCAGGGTGGCCTCGATGGTGGGCTGGTCGTCGGGAATGACGCGGATTTCCGTGGTCCAGGGGGAGGTGAGGGCTGCGCCCAGCCAGTCTTCCAGGGCGGGAATGCCCTTGTCTTCGTAGACGCCGCTGGAGGCGCGGTCGCTGATCGAGACCAGGCCGATGAGGATGGGGTCATTGGGGGGCATGGCTGTCCAGTTCCTTGAGGATTTGAAAGATGGCGCGGAAGCTCTTCGGCGGCTTGCCCGCTTCCTGCTCCTTGAGGGCATTGCGGCGCAACTGCCGCAACTGGGTGAGGTCGGCGCCGGGCCAGGTTTCAGCGATTTCCGAAAGCGTCTTCTCGTCTTCCAGCAGGCGTTCCCGCAGGCGCTCGAGCCGGTGCAGGCGGGCCGTCTCGGCGGCGGATTCGCCGCGCAGCAGGGCCAGCCCGGCGCGGATGGGTTCGCTGTCGGCGGTGCGCATCAGCTTGCCGATGTACTGCAACTGGCGACGCCGGGCCTCGTGCTTGGTGAAGCGCTGCCAGTCGAGCACCGCCTCCAGGATGTCCTCGGGCAGGTCGATGCGCTTCAACTGCCCCGGCGACAGCTCCACCAGGGCGGCACCCAGGTCCTGCAGTTCGTGCATTTCCGCCTTGCGGCGGGTTTTCGAGGGGCGCTGGTCGTCGGGGAAATCTTCGTCGTGCATGGGGAGGCTCGCTGCGGTGGGCTGCTATGATAACGATTTTAGCCCCCGGATGCCCCGCCCATGCCTGCCAGCACCCACTTTTCCTACCCCTTCGCCACCCTCCAGCAGCTTGCCCGCGATGTCCTCGATCACGCCCGGGCCAAGGGGGCGACGGCCTGCGAAGTGGACGTGTCGGAGGGCTTCGGCCAGTCGGTGACGGTGCGCTGCGGCGAGGTGGAAACCATCGAGTACAACCGCGACAAGGGCATCGGCGTCACCATCTATGCCGGCCAGCGCAAGGGCTACGCCAGCACCTCCGATTTCTCGCCCCAGGCCTTGCGGGACACGGTCGAGGCCGCCCTCAACATCGCCCGCTTCACCGCCGCCGACGACTGCGCCGGCCTGGCCGACGCTGCGCTGCTTGCCCGCGACGTGCCGGATCTCGACCTCTACCATCCCTGGGAGCTGCCGGTGGAGACCGCCATCGACCTGGCCCAGCGCTGCGAGCAGGCAGCCTTCGATACCAGCAGGAAGGTGAGCAATTCGGAGGGGGCCACCGTTTCCTCCCAGGAAGCCCAGTTCGTGGCTGCCAACAGCCTGGGGTTCATGGGCGGCTATCCGACCTCGCGGCATTATGTCGCCTGCTCGGTCATTGCCGGCGAGCAGGACGCCATGCAGCGGGACGACTGGTACACCACCTGCCGCGATGCCGGCGAACTGGAAAGCGCGGAATCCGTCGGCCGCAAGGCGGCGGAGCGGGCGGTGGCGCGCCTGGGCGGCCGGCGGGTGAGGACCGAGGATGTGCCGGTCATCTTCGAAGCGCCCCTGGCGGCGGGGCTCCTCGGCAGCTTCGTCCATGCCGCCGGCGGCGGGGCCCTCTACCGCAAGGCCTCCTTCCTGGTGGATCACCTGGGCAAGCCGGTCTTCCCCGATTTCGTCAATATCAGCGAACGCCCCTACATTCCCAAGGCCCTGGGCAGTTCGCCCTTCGACAACGACGGCGTCGTCACCCGCGAGCGGGAAGTGGTGGCCGGCGGCATCCTGCAAGGCTATTTCCTGGGCGTCTACACGGCCCGCAAGCTGGGCATGCAGACCACCGGCAACGCCGGCGGCAGCCACAATCTCATCATCGAGCCCGGCGAGCATGACCTGGCGGGCCTCTGCCGCCTCATGGGCCGGGGCCTGCTGGTGACGGAGATGCTGGGGCAGGGAGTCAATTACGTCACCGGCGACTATTCCCGCGGCGCCGCCGGGTACTGGGTCGAGAACGGCGAGATCGCCTACCCGGTCGAGGAAATCACCATCGCCGGCAACCTCCGCGACATGCTGCGCAGCATCGTCGCTGTCGGACGCGACGTGCACGTCCGGGGCTCCAAGCAGACCGGGTCGATCCTGGTCAATCGCATGACGGTGGCCGGGGAGTAGGCCATATCCACGGTAACCGGCAGCCTGCCGCTTACTGCAATTACGCCATAGGGTTTTCCATAATTTGCGAGAGCATTTTGTTGGGTGAAAATCCACGGTCAAGTGGTATGACCAATCGTCTCCGGGCTCCCCGGGGACGAGGCCATCGCCGCCTATGCCCATACTCAAGGAGACAAAATGCAACGTCGCGATTTTCTGAAGAAAGCCACCGTCGGCGCCGCTGCCGGCACCGCCGCCGCCATCGCTGCGCCAGCCATTGCGGCAGAATTGCCCAGTATCAAGTGGCGCCTGACTTCCAGCTTCCCGAAGAGCCTTGACACCATCTACGGCGGCGCCGAGGTGCTTGCCAACCGTCTGCGCGCCATGACCGGCGGCAAGTTCGACATCCGCGTCTTCGCCGGCGGCGAGATCGTCCCCGGCCTGCAGGCCCTGGATGCCGTGCAGCAGGGCACCGTCGAATGCTGCCACACCTGTTCCTACTACTATGTCGGCAAGGACCGCAGCTTTGCTTTCGGCACGGCGCTGCCCTTCGGCATCAATGCCCGTCAGACCAACGCCTGGATGTACTACGGCGGCGGCCAGGAACTGCTGGACGAGTTTTACGCCGGCTACAACTTCGTCTCCTTCCCGGGTGGCAACACGGGGACCCAGATGGGGGGCTGGTGGCGCAAGGAGGTGAATGGCATCGCCGATTTGAAGGGCCTGAAGATGCGCATCGGCGGCCTGGGCGGCGCGGTGTTCTCCGAACTGGGCGTGGTGCCCCAGCAGATCGCGGCAGGCGACATCTACCCGGCCCTGGAGAAGGGCACCATCGACGCCGCCGAGTGGGTCGGCCCCTACGACGACGAGAAGCTGGGCTTCTACAAGGTCGCCAAGAACTATTACTACCCGGGCTGGTGGGAGCCGGGTCCCGTCATCCACTTCTTCGTGAACAAGAAGGAGTGGGACAAGCTGCCCAAGGAATACCAGGAGGCCTTCCAGGCTGCCGCCTACGAGTCCAACGTGACGATGATGGCCGAATACGACCACAAGAACCCGGCTGCCCTGTCCAAGCTGCTGCAGAACGGCGTCAAGCTGCAGGCCTACTCCCAGGAAATCCTGGAGGCTGCCTACAAGGCGGCACAGCAGTTGTACGCCGACGAGGCGGGCAAGAACCCGGCCTTCAAGAAAATCTATACCGAGTTCGAGAAGTACCGGAAGACCCAGAACGCCTGGTTCAGCGTCGCCGAGTACCGGATGGACGGCTTCCTGCAGCAGCACAAGTAAGGGTCATCGCCCCCCGACAAAAAACCCGCCGCTGGCGGGTTTTTTTCGTCCGTACGCGGCGCCTCAACTCTCCAGCAGGCTGCGCAGCATCCAGGCGTTCTTTTCGTGGATCTGCATGCGCTGGGTGAGCAGATCGGCGCTGGGCTCGTCCCCGGCCTTGTCGACGACCGGGAAGACGCTGCGGGCGGTCTTCACCACGGCTTCCTGCCCTTCCACCAGTTGCTTGATCATTTCGGTGGCGCTGGGGACTCCCTCGCTTTCCTTGATCACCGTCAGCTTGGCGAATTCCCGATAGGTGCCGGGAGCCGGAAAGTCGAGGGCGCGGATGCGCTCGGCGATGAGATCGAGGGCGTTCCACAACTCCGTGTATTGCTGCATGAACATCACGTGCAAGGTGTTGAACATGGGGCCCTTGACGTTCCAGTGGAAGTTGTGGGTCTTCAGGTACAGGGTGTACGAATCCGCCAGCAGGCGGGAGAGTCCGGCGGCGATCTTTTCCCGGTCTTTCTTGCTGATGCCGATATCCATGGTGCGCTCCTTGCGGTGGTTGATCCTGCAGGTATTGTGGGCCAGGGGGAGCGGCGAGTCGAATTGAATGTCCGCAGCGCGACCATAGCCGGCGGCTATGGGCAAAAAAAGAGCGGGGTTGGCACCCCGCTCTCCAAGGCTCTGGCGAGCCACCTTTGCAGAGGGTTACTTGTTGCCCTGCAGTTGCTTGAGCAGGTCGGCATTGGCGTCGCCGCCGGCGGGGGCGCCGCCGCCCTCGGCGGGCTTGGCCGAATCGCCGGCGTCGCCGCCCCGCATCAGGGCATCCAGGTCGGAGCCGTCATGGACCTGGGTCTGTTCGGTGGCGCCCATGCCCGTCTTGTCGCCGTAACTGACGATGCCGGGGAAGACGATGATGATGGCCACCATGATGATCTGGATGCAGACGAAGGGAATGGCGCCCCAGTAGATGTCCGTCGTCTTCACCGAGGCAGGGGCCACCGAGCGCAGGTAGAAGAGGGCGAAGCCGAAGGGCGGGTGCATGAAGGAGGTCTGCATGTTGACCCCGAGCAGGACGCCGAACCAGATCAGGTCGATGCCCAGCTTCTCCGCCACCGGCGCCAGGAGGGGCACGATGATGAAGGAAAGCTCGAAGAAGTCGAGGAAGAAGGCGAGCACGAAGACCAGGATGTTGACGACGATGAGGAAACCCAACTGGCCGCCGGGCAGGGAGAGCAGCAGGTGCTCCACCCACAGGTCGCCGTTGACGCCGCGGAAGACCAGGCCGAACACGGTGGCGCCGACGAGGATGAAGACAACGAAGGACGAGAGCTTGCCGGTGGTCTCCATGGCCTGCTTGAGCAGCTTCCAGGACAGGCGCTTGCGGCTGATGGCCATGATCAGGGCGCCGGCGGCGCCCATGGCGCCGCCTTCCGTCGGCGTGGCGATGCCGAGGAAGATGGTGCCCAGCACCAGGAAGATCAGCAGCAGGGGCGGAACCAGGGTGGTCAGCACGCGCAGGAGGAGCTTGCCGCCCCGCAGGGTACGGGCTTCCGGCGGCAGGGCGGGGGCGGCGTCGGGCTTGACCAGGGTGAGGAGGACGACATAGCCGACATAGAGGCCGGTGAGCACCAGGCCGGGCACCAGGGCACCCTCGTACATGTCGCCTACGGAACGGCCCAACTGGTCGGCCATGATGATGAGCACCAGGGAAGGCGGAATGATCTGGGCGAGGGTGCCGGAAGCGGCGATGACCCCCGAGGCCAGCCGCTTGTCGTAGCCGTAGCGCAGCATGATGGGCAGGGAGATGAGGCCCATGGAGATCACCGAGGCGGCGACCACGCCGGTGGTGGCGGCGAGCAGGGCGCCGACGAAGATCACCGCGTAGGCCAGGCCGCCCCGCAGGGGCCCGAAGAGCTGGCCGATGGTGTCGAGGAGGTCCTCGGCCATCCCCGAGCGTTCGAGGATGAGGCCCATGAAGGTGAAAAAGGGGATGGCCAGCAGGGTGTCGTTGGCCATGATGCCGAAGATGCGTTCCGGCAGGGCCTGGAAGAGGGCCGGCGTGAGCAGCCCGAGTTCGATGCCGAGGAGGCCGAAGACAATGCCGTTGGCGGCCAGGGCGAAGGCCACCGGGTAACCGAAGAGGAGAAAGAGGACGAGGGCGCCGAACATCAGGGGCGCCATGTTGGCGATGATCCATTCCATTATTTTTTCTCCTGGGCCTGGCGGGCGATTTCGGCCGCGAGTTCTTCTTCGGCGCTGGGTCCCTTGTCCTTTGCGGCGGGGTCACCGATCCTGCCGGCGAGGAAGGCGATGCGCTTGATCAGTTCGGACACGCCCTGCAGGGCCAGCAGCGTAAAGCCGACGGGCAGGATGAGCTTGACCGGCCAGCGGATGAGCCCGCCGGCGTTGGCGGAGTGCTCCTGGATCTTGTAGGACTCCGCCACCAGCGGGATCGCCAGCCAGAGGATGAGAATCACCATGGGCAGAAGGAAGAACAGGGTGCCGATGATGTCGATGACCGCCTGCCCCCTCGGGGAAAGTTTGCCGGCCAGCACGTCGATGCGTACGTGCTCGTTCTTTTGCAGGGTGTAGGCCGAGCACAGGAGGAAAATGCCGGCGAACAGGTACCACTGGATTTCCAGGAGGCCGTTGGAACTGTAGTTGAAGGCGAAGCGCACGGTGGCGTTGCCGGCGCTGATGACGGTCATCACCAGCACCAGCCAGAAGGCAATCCTGCCGACGAAGGCATTGAGCGCGTCTATGCCCTGCGACAGCTTGAGAAGAGGGGTCACGGTAGTCCTCCTAAGGTTGATAAAATGCCGAACTTTTCGGAGCATCGGGATCCCCTGGTCTCCTGCCGGCTTTTGTGGCGCCCTCGCAGGCGCCCTTGTCCAGTCGGCGCAATTTACACCCTAGGAAAAACCCCGGACATGGTGGAAATCCCTAAATCTCAAGTCACCCGCTTCTGCCTGGTGCGCCATGGCGAAACGGAATGGAACGCCGAGCGGCGCATCCAGGGGCAGATCGACATCGCCCTCAACGCCACCGGTCGGCGGCAGGCGGCGGCGGCCGGCCGCTGGCTGCGCGCCGCCGGGGTGGACGCCGTGTATAGCAGCGACCTCCAGCGTGCCTGGGCCACCGCCTGCGCCATCGGCGAGGCCATCGGGCGACATCCCGTTGCCGTCCCCGAAATGCGCGAGCGACGCTACGGCATCTTCGAGGGGCTGACCTTCATGGAACTGAAGGAACGTCACCCCGAGGGCTACGCGGCCTATGAGCGGCGGGACCCGGACTACGATTTCGAGTGCGGCGAAAGCCTGCGCCAGATGTTCGCCCGGGTCACCGGCAAACTGGTGGAACTGGCGGGGGCCCACCAGGGGCAGACCGTCGTCGTCGTCCTCCACGGCGGCGTCCTCGACATCATCAACCGCTACGTCCGCGGCAATCCCCTGCATGTCCCGCGGGATTTCCTCATTCCCAACGCTGGCCTCAACTGGATCGCCTGTGCCGGCGGCGCCTGGTCCATCGAGGCCTGGGGCGACACCCGGCACCTGGAAGCGGATGCCCTGGACGAGCTCCCGACGTGATAAAATTACCGCCCTTTTCAATGGCTTGAGGCATCACACCATGTTTTCCGCGAAAGACACCCTGGCGAAAACCGACCCCGAACTCTGGCAGGCCATCGAGGCCGAAAACCGCCGCCAGGAAGACCACATCGAACTGATCGCCTCGGAAAACTACGTGAGCCGCGCGGTCATGGAAGCCCAGGGCTCCCAGCTCACCAACNNGGCAAGCGCTACTACGGCGGCTGCGAGCACGTGGACGTCGCCGAGCAACTGGCCATCGACCGCCTGAAGAAACTCTTCGGCGCCGAGGCAGCCAACGTCCAGCCCAACTCCGGATCCCAGGCCAACCAGGCCGTGCTGATGGCCTTCTGCAAGCCCGGCGACACCATCATGGGCATGAGCCTGGCCGAAGGCGGCCACCTCACCCACGGCATGGCGCTGAACATGTCCGGCAAGTGGTTCAACGTCGTTTCCTACGGCCTCGACGAGAAGGAAGAGATCGACTACGAGCGCATGGAAGCCCTGGCCCGGGAGCACAAGCCCCGTCTCATCATCGCCGGTGCCTCCGCCTACGCCCTGCGCATCGATTTCGAGCGCTTCGCCAAGATCGCCAAGGAAGTGGGCGCCATCTTCATGGTGGACATGGCCCACTACGCCGGCCTCGTCGCCGCCGGCTACTACCCCAACCCGGTGCCCCACGCCGACGTGGTCACCTCCACCACCCACAAGACCCTGCGCGGNNGAACGGCATCCCCAACGACCCCCAGAAGCCCTTCGTCACCTCCGGCATCCGCATCGGCTCGCCGGCCATGACCACCCGCGGTTTCACCGAGATCGAAGCAGAGAAGGTCGCCCACCTCGTCGCCGACGTGCTCGACGCCCCCAACGACGAGGCGGTGGCCGCCAAGGTGCGGGAACAGGTGGCGGCCCTGTGCGCCAAGTTCCCGGTCTATGGGGAATAAAGCGCAGTGAAATGCCCTTTCTGCGGCGCCGACGATACCGCGGTCGTTGATACCCGCCTCAACGACGAAGGCGACATCGTCCGCCGCCGCAGGAAGTGCAACGCCTGCGACAAGCGCTTCACCACCTACGAGCGGGCGGAAATCCGCCTGCCCCAGGTGGTCAAGAAAAACGGCTCGCGCACCGAGTACAACCGCGACAAGCTGCGGGCCAGCCTCGAACTGGCGCTGCGCAAGCGCCCCGTCTCCACCGAGTCGGTGGATGCCGCCATTACCGACATCGAGGACAAGCTGCTGTCCTCCGGCGAGCGGGAAGTGACCTCCCAGCAGGTGGGCGAACTGGTCATGCGGGAACTGAAGAAGCTCGACAAGGTGGCCTACATCCGCTTTGCCTCGGTGTACCGCAATTTCGAGGACGTGGACGCCTTCTCCCGGGCCATCCGCGAAGTCTCCCCCGCCAAGAAATCCTAAGCTTCGCCGCGTGAGCTTCTCCGCCACCGACCACGCTTTCATGGCCCAGGCCCTGCGCCTGGCGGAGCAGGGGCTATTCACCACCACGCCGAATCCCCGGGTCGGCTGCGTCCTGGTCAAGGACGGCATCGTGGTCGGCGAAGGCTGGCACGCCCGGGCCGGCGAAGCCCATGCCGAACCCCTGGCCCTGGCGGCGGCAGGCGCCGCTGCCCGCAACGCCACCGCCTACGTCACCCTGGAGCCCTGCAGCCACCATGGCCGCACGCCGCCCTGCGCCGACGCCCTCGTCGCCGCCGGCGTTGCCCGGGTAGTGGCGGCCATGGCTGATCCCAACCCCCTGGTGGCTGGCGAAGGCTTCGCCCGGCTGCGGGCAGCCGGCATCGATACCGCCTGCGGCCTGCTGGAAAACGAGGCGCGGGAACTCAACATCGGCTTCGTCTCCCGCATGACCCGAGGCCGCCCCTGGCTGCGCTTGAAGGCGGCCGCCAGCCTGGACGGCAAGACGGCCCTCGACAACGGTGCCAGCCAGTGGATCACCGGGCCCGATGCCCGCCGCGACGGCCACCGCTGGCGGGCACGGGCCTGCGCCGTGCTCACCGGCATCGGCACGGTGAAGGACGACGACCCTCAACTCACCGTGCGCGATGTGGAAACCTCCCGCCAGCCGCTCCGGGTGGTGGTGGACAGCAAGCTGGAGACGCCGCTGACGGCCCGTATCCTGCAGGGCGGCAACGTCCTGGTGGCGGGGGCGGTAGCCGACGCCAGCCGCATCGCCGCCCTGCAGGCGGCCAGCGCCGAGGTATTCATCCAGCCCAACGCCGCCGGCAAGGTCGATCTGGCGGGCTTGCTGGCCGAACTGGCCCGGCGCGGCATCAATGAGGTCCACGCCGAAGCCGGCTGCAAGCTCAACGGCTCGCTACTGCGGGAGGGGCTGGTGGACGAACTGCTGCTCTACCTGGCGCCGTGCCTGGTGGGCCACGACGCCCAGGGGCTCTTCAACCTGGCCGCCCTGACAAGTCTGGACGACAGGCGGCGGCTGGTTCTGCGGGATGTCCGTCAGATCGGGGCAGATATCCGGGTGCTTGCCCGGCCGGCGTAGGGCCGCACACGGCGCAACGCTCGTCCTTCTTGAAACGGACGCTGCGCCACTCCATTTCCAGCGTGTCGAGCAATAGCAGGCGCCCGGCCAGGGATTCGCCGATGCCGGCCACCAGCTTCAGGGCCTCGGCCGCCTGCATGGTGCCGATGATGCCGGTCAGCGGCGCGAAGACGCCCATGACGGCGCAGCGGACCTCCTCGACCTCGTCCCCCTCGGGAAAAAGGCAGTGGTAACAGGGGGAATCGTCCCGGGACAGGTCATAGACGGTGATCTGGCCGTCGAAGCGGATGCCGGCGCCGGAAACCAGTGGCTTCTTGTGATGGACGCAGGCCCGGTTGATGGCGTGGCGGGTGGCGAAGTTGTCGCTGCAATCAAGCACCACGTCGGCGCTGGCGACGAGGGCGTCCAGTTCGGCGCCGGACAGCCGCCGGTTGAGGGGCACCACCTGCACGTCCGGGTTGATGGCCGCCAGGCCCACTTTGCCCGACTCCGCCTTGGGCATGTCCACCCGGTCCATGGTGTGCAGGATCTGCCGCTGCAGGTTGGTGAAATCGACAATGTCGCCATCGGCGAGGGTGAGCTTGCCGATGCCGGCGGAGGCCAGGTAGAGGGCGGCGGGGGAGCCCAGGCCGCCAGCCCCGATGACGAGGGCGTGGGCGTCAAGGATGCGCTGCTGGCCCTCGATGCCGAGGGCGTCGAGGAGGATGTGGCGGCTATAGCGGAGGAGTTGTTGGTCGTTCATGGCGGGCAACAAAAAAGGAGCGCTGCCCGGGCACGCTCCTTCGTTCGGGAAGAGGGGCTACTTGTATTCCCGCCACTCCGGGGGGGTTTCGTCGTGGTCGCCGTGGGGGTGGTGCTCCCAGGCCTTGACGTAGGCTTCCTGGGAGGAGCGCTTGAGGCGCCGCTCGGGCGCGTCGAGGTTGTGCAACTGGGTCTCCTCGACGTAATGGATGAGCGCCCGCATGAGCTTGCTCATCAGGGTGTTGTCGAGGTGATAGCCCTTGTCCACCAGATGGTCTTCCAGTTCCTGCAGGGTATGGTGGGTCAGCTCGTAGGCCACCCCCACCGTGCGCCGCTCGTACTGGGGCTCCACCGTTTCCAGGTGCTCGACCCGGCGCAGGTCGTCCGCGGCTTCCGGCACCTGGCCGGGGGGGAACTTGGCGAACAGGATTTCACGCCGCTTCTTGAGGTCCGGATTGCCCATCATCCCTCCGCAATAAACCCTATTGGGTCTTATTCTGCATGATCTGCAGGCCCTTGAGAAGATTCATGGCCTGGGCGAACTGGTAATCGCCGGGACCGGCGTACTCGATGCGCTGCGGCATTTCGTCCTCGGCTTCTTCCTTGCCGTCCTTGCCCTTGTTCTGGGGCTTGGCGGAGGGCTTCGGCGCCGTCTTGGCTTCGGGCTTGGCGGGCTCCTTGGGCGCTTCCTTTTCCTTGTCGTTGGTCAGGTGCCGCTCCAGGTCGGCCTCCCGCAGGCGGGCTGCGGAGGAGATGCTGCCGTTGGGCGTTTCTTCGACCACGATGTCGGGGACGATGCCCTTGGCCTGGATGGAACGGCCGCTGGGGGTGTAGTAGCGGGCCGTCGTCAGCTTGATGGCGGTGTTGCCGGGCAGGGGCAGCACAGTCTGCACGGAACCCTTGCCGAAGCTCTGGGTGCCCATGACCACCGCGCGCTTGTGGTCCTGGAGGGCGCCGGCGACGATTTCCGAGGCCGAGGCGGAGCCGCTGTTGACCAGCACCACCATGGGCACCTTCTTCACTTCCGGCGGCAGGCCCTTGAGGTAATCCTCCTTGCTGCCCCGCAGGTAGTCGGCCGGGCGGGCGAGGAACTCCTGCTTGGCGTCCTCGGTGCGGCCATCGGTGGAGACCACCTTGACGTTGGGGGGCAGGAAGGCGGCGGAAACGCCGATGGCGCCGTTGAGCAGGCCGCCCGGGTCGTTGCGCAGGTCGAGGACGAGGCCCTTGAGGGCGCCCTGCTTGTAGAGGTCGGTCAGGTGCTTGGCCAGGTTGGCGCCGGTGTTCTCCTGGAACTGGGTGATGCGCACCCAGCCGAAACCGGGCTCCACCAGCTTGGACTTGACGCTCTGCACCTTGATGACTTCGCGCACCAGGGTGATTTCGATGGGCTTCGCTTCGCCCTTGCGGATGATGGTCAACTTGATCGGCGTCTTGGGTTTGCCGCGCATCTTCTTGACCGCCTCATTGAGGGTCATGCCCTTCACCGGGGTGTCGTCGAGCTTGAAGATGAGGTCGCCGGCCTTCAGTCCGGCGCGGAAGGCGGGCGTGTCCTCGATGGGGGAAACCACCTTGACCAGGCCGTCCTCCATGCCCACCTCGATGCCCAGGCCGCCGAATTCGCCCTGGGTGCCCACCTGGAGGTCCTTGAAGGAATCGGCATCGAGGTAGGCGGAGTGGGGGTCGAGGTTGGAGAGCATGCCGGAGATCGCGTTGGCGATCATCTTCTTGTCCTCCACCGGCTCCACGTAGCCCTGCTTGATGGCGTTATAGACCTCGGCGAAGGTACGCAGATCCTCGATGGGCAGACCGGTCTTGGCCTCCTTGTCCGCCAGGGCGGGCAGGTGGAGGCTGATGAGGGCACCGGCGATGAAACCGCCCAGTGCGAGGCTGAAGGTCTTCATTTTGCTCATTTCAAACTGGCCCATTTCATGGGGTCGATCGGTTGCCCCTGGTGTCGGAGTTCAAAGTATAAACCGGATTCCGGATTGCCCCCGCTGTTGCCCACGGTGGCGATGGTTTCTCCGCCCTTGACGGCTTCGCCCACCTGCTTGAACAGGGAATCATTGTTGCCGTAGATGGACAGGTAGGCGTCGCCGTGGTCCACGATGAGCAGGTTGCCGAAGCCGCGCATCCACTCGGCGAAAACCACGCGTCCGCTGGCTACGGCCTTGACGTCGCCGCCGGCGCCGGCGCGGATGAAGAGGCCCTTCCAGGTGCCGCCGCCCTCGCGGCTGCCGCCGAAGCGGCCGGCCACAGTGCCCCGCGCCGGCAGGCGCAGGCTACCCTTGAGGCGGGCGAAGTTGCCGCTGGAGGCGACCGGTTCCAGGTGGTTTTCCACCTCGGCGGCCCGGGGGCGGGGGGCGTCGCCGGGCCGCTCCGCCTGGCGGTTCGGCTCCGCTTCCGCGGCCGACCGCCTGGGTCCGGGCGGCTGGGCCGCCCTCGCTGCCTTTGCCGCCTCCGCCGCCCGGGCGGCGGCCTGGGCGGCGAGCACCTTGCTCAGGCGGTCGATGAGCTGGGTCATGCGTTTCTCATCCTGCTGCAGGTTGCCGATTTCCTTGCGCTGGCTGCGCACCCGGTCGGAAATCTGGGCCAGGATGGCCTTGCGCTCCTCCCGCTGGCGGGAGAGGGCGTCGTGCTGCTTCTTCTGCTCCGCCTCCACCTGGGCCAGTTCGTCGGCCCGCTCCTGGGTGCTGGCGGCCAGGGTCTTCTTGCGAGCCAGGTTGGCGTTGATTTCCCCCAGCAATTCCGCCCGGGTGCGGGCAATGGCGGCCAAGTAGTGCAGGTCCCGGGCGATCTGGTTGGGATCGTCGCCGTTGAGGAGCAGTTGCAGGGAATCCGGCGTGCCGCGCAGGTACTGGCGGTAGAGCAGCTTGTCCAGCTGGCTGCGCTGCTGTTCCAGGGTGGCGCCCAGTTCCTGGGATTGGCGGGCCAGTTCCGCGAGGCGGTCCTGCAACTGCCCGCGCTGGCCGCCCAGCCGGCGCAGGTCCCGCTGCAGGTTGGAAATCTCCCGCTCCGATTCGCGCAGGCGGTCGGCGGCGTCGGCCCGGTCGCCCTCGCTGCTGGCCAGGTCGCTGCGCAGGGCCTCGATGCGGCTGCGCAGCTCCTGCAGGTCCGCCTGCTTGTCGGCGATTTCCGGGGCGGCGGCGGGCCGTTCGGGGGGCGCCGGCTTGCGTGGGGCCTTGGCGCTTGCCGGCACCGCCGCCAGGGCCAGGGCCAGGGCGGCGGCGGCAAGGGCCCGGGGCCGCCGGCGGATCAGGGGGGGTGCCGAGATGGGCTGCATCGGGTTGTCCGCAGGGGAGCGGGCGCCATCAATGAGATGCATTAATGTCTGCGAAAAAGAATCTGCTATTTTATAATGACCCGTTCAACCATTCAGAGGGTTTTGCCTTGGAATCACCGGCTTTCAACCTTATCGAGAAGCAGGAGCACATCGAGATGGCAGCGCGCGCCCTCAAGGCCATCGCCCATCCCCTGCGCCTCAAGATCCTCTGCGTGGTGGGCGACCAGGAGGCCTGTGTGCAGGAGATCGTCGATGCGGTGGGCACTTCCCAGAGCAACATCTCCCAGCATCTTGCCATCCTGCGCGAAAAGGGCGTCCTGCTCACCCGCAAGGACGCCAACCGGGTCTATTACCGTGTCGGCGACGCCCGCACCCTCCAGCTCATCGGCATGATGCGCGAGGTCTTCTGCGGCGTGCCCATGCATTGAGCGCAGCAATGGAATTCATCAACCAGAACATCCTCCTCGTTTCCGTCGTCGTCGTCAGCGGCCTGGCGCTGCTGTGGCCGCTTTTCATCCGCGGCGCCGGCGCCCGGGTCAACCCGGCCGAGGCGACTCTCCTCATCAACCGCGAGGACGCCCACGTGGTCGACGTGCGCGAGCCCGACGAGTTCGCCGCCGGCCATCTGCCGGAGGCCCGCAACATCCCTTCGGGCAAGCTGGCCGACCGCATCGGCGAGCTGGAAAAATACAAGGACAAGCCCCTCATCGTCTGCTGCGCTTCCGGCATGCGTTCCGCCAAGGCCTGCAGCGAATTGAAGAAGCAGGGCTTCGCCCGCCTCTACAACCTGGCCGGCGGCGTCGATTCCTGGGCCCAGGCCGGCCTGCCCATCAAGAAGGGGACCCGCAACAAATGACCGCCCCCGTCGTGATGTACACCACGGCGGTGTGCCCCTACTGCGTCCGGGCCAAGCAACTGTTGAAGGCCCGGGGCGTCGCCGCCATCGAGGAAATCCGGGTGGACCTCGACCCCGGCCGGCGGGATGAAATGATGCAGAAAACAAACCGGCGTACGGTGCCGCAGATCTTCATCGGCGCCACCCATGTCGGCGGCTGTGACGATCTCTACGCCCTCGACGCCGCCGGCGGGCTGCAGCCGCTGCTGGCGGCCGAGGGAGCCTGAAGCAAGAACCATCCAACCAGAAAGCTCACCATGGAACAAAATCAACAGCCCGTCTTTTCCATCGAGAAGATCTACGTCAAGGACCTTTCCATCGAGGTTCCCAACGCGCCGCAAATCTTCCTCGAGCGCGAAGCACCCCAGTTCGAGGTGCAGCTCAACAACGAGGGCATGGGCATCGGCGACGGCGTGTTCAACGTGGTGCTGACCGTCACCGTCACCGCCAAGCTCGGCGACAAGACCATGTTCCTGGTCGAGGTTGGCCAGGCCGGTATCTTCCGCATCCAGAACGTGCCCGACGAGCAGATCGAACCCCTCGTTGCCGTGGCCTGCCCCAACGTCCTCTTTCCCTATGCCCGCGAGGCCGTGGCCGATGCCATGACCCGTGCCGGCTTCTCCCCCATCCAGCTCCAGCCGGTCAATTTCGAGGCCATGTACATGGCCCGCCTGCAGCAGCAGGAAGAGGCCGCCGCTCCCCGCGAAGTGCCGGTGCAGTAAAGCCCATGCCGCGTCGTGCCCTGGCCCTCGTCGCCCTGGCCTGCGCCCTGCCGGCGCAGGCCCTCGACTACCGCTCGGTGGAAGCGCCGGTGGCCATCATGTACGACGCGCCTTCGCAAAAGGGCAACAAGCTCTACCTCCTCAAGCAATACACCCCGGTGGAAGTGGTCGTCCGCCTGGAGGGGTGGACCAAGGTGCGGGACGCCGAAGGCTCCCTCGCCTGGGTCGACAACAAGACCCTGGGCGAGCGCCGCACCGTCGTGGTGACGGCGCCGAAGGCCGAGATCCGTCAGGCAGACAAACCGGAGGCCGCCGTGGTCTTCGAGGCCGACAAATGGGTGGCGCTGGAATACGTCGAGCCTGCCTCGCCGGGCTGGATCAAGGTCCGTCACCGCGACGGCACCGCCGGCTACGTCCGCACCACCCAGATCTGGGGCCAATGAACGTCACCGTCCTTGCCGCCGGCGCCTGGGGCACCGCGCTGGCCATCGCCTTCGCCGGCAGCCACCGGGTCACCCTGTGGTCCCGGGAAGCGGACGTCGCCGACATGCTCGCCGCCCACCGCGAGAATACCCGTTTCCTCCCCGGCTACCGCCTGCCGGACGGCGTGGCCGTCACCACCGATTTCGCCGCCGCCGTGGCCGAAGCCGATCTGGCCGTCGTCGCCACGCCCATCGCCGGCCTGCGGCCCACCGCCGAAGCCCTGCGTGCCGGTGGCCGCAAGGTGCCGCTCCTCTGGGTGTGCAAGGGCTTCGAGGCCGGCAGCGGCCTGTTGCCCCACCAGGTCGTCGCCGAAGTGCTCGGCCCGGACGCCCTCTGCGGCGCCCTCTCCGGTCCCAGCTTCGCCGAGGAAGTGGCGGCGGGGCAGCCCACCGCCGTCGCCCTGGCCGCCAACGATGCCGCCTTCGCCCGCCGCGCGGCGCGGGAGCTGCACACCAACCGCCTGCGCATCTACGCCAACGACGACCTGGTGGGCGTCGAGGTGGGCGGTGCCGTCAAGAACGTGCTGGCCATCGCCACCGGGGTCTGCGACGGCCTGGGCCTCGGGCTCAACTCCCGGGCCGCGCTCATCACCCGCGGCCTGGCCGAGATCGCCCGCCTGGGCCTGGCCCTGGGGGCCCGCCGCGAAACCTTCATGGGGCTGGCTGGCATGGGAGACCTCATCCTCACCTGCACCGGCGACCTTTCCCGCAACCGTCGGGTCGGCCTCGGGCTGGCCCAGGGCAAGACCCTGGCCCAGATTCTTGACGAACTGGGCCACGTGGCGGAAGGCGTCTATACCGCCCGGGAGACGGCCAGCAAGGCCCGGGAACTGGGCATCGACATGCCCATCTCGGCGGCCGTGGCGGCGGTCCTCGACGGCCAGTTGTCGGCCCGGGAGGCGGTGGAGCGGCTGATGGCACGGGACCCGAAGGAAGAGTTGGCCTGAGCCGGGTTGGGCGATTTTCCGGCCGTCACCATCCTCCCTCCGTTCGCCCTGAGCCTGTCGAAGGGCGGTTCATCCAAGAGCTTCGACAGTCCTCTTCTGAGCCCGGTCGAAGGGCTCGGCCCGAACGGCGCGGAGTGTTGTTGTGCCGGATAGGTCCGGTCAAACGCTTCCCGCAAACCCCGCCTGCCGCCAGGCCTCGAACACCGTCACCGCCACTGCATTGGAAAGATTGAGGCTGCGCTGCCCCGCCAGCATGGGCAGGCGCAGGCGCCGCTCCGGCGGGAATTCGGCCAGCACGTCCGGCGGCAGGCCGCTGGTTTCCCGGCCGAAGACGAAGACATCCCCCGCTTCCAGCGTTGCCGCAAACGGGCTGCCCTCGCCCTTGGTGGTCATGGCGAACAGCCGCCGGCCGGCGAGGGTGGCCCGGCAGGCGGCCCAGTCGGCGTGGCGCACGACCCGCGCGTATTCGTGGTAGTCCAGCCCGGCCCGGCGCAGGGCCTTGTCCTCGAAGGCGAAGCCGAGGGGTTCCACCAGATGCAGTTCGCTGCCGGTGTTGGCGGCCAGGCGGATGACGTTGCCCGTATTGGGCGGAATCTCGGGCTGGTAGAGGACGATGGCGAACACTTGTCAGTCCTGGCAAAAAGGCGTAATTTGCGCAAATATCAAAAAATCCGTTAATTCAATGTATTAACGGATCATTCTAAAGTTGCTTGGAGGAAGGGATGCCCCCCCCGCAAAAAGTGCGTCTTGGCGACCTGCTGATCCAACAAGGGCTCTTGAGCGAAGAGCAGCTCAAGCTCGCCCTGGAGCAACAGAAGGCTACGGGCCGCAAGCTCGGCCGCATTTTCGTCGAAAGCGGCTACGTTACGGAAGAGGGCATTTCCCAGGCCCTGGCGCGGCAGTTGCGCATTCCCTACGTCGACCTCAAGCAGTTCAACCCCAAGCCCGAACTCATCAAGCTGCTGCCGGAAACCCAGGCCCGCCGCTTCCGCGCCCTGGTCCTCGGCGAAATGCCGGACGGCCGGCTGCAGGTGGGCCTTTCCGACCCCACCGACCTCCAGGCCTACGACGAGATCACCCGCGTCGTGCGCCGGGAAATCGACCTGGCGGTGGTCACCGAGAGCCAGCTGCTCACCATCATCGACCGGGTCTATCACCGGGGCGAGCAGATCACCGGCCTGGCCAAGGAGCTGACCGCCGAGTTGGGGGACATCCCCGTCGAATTCGGCGACCTCCTGGGCTTCACTCCCGGCGCCGAGGACGCGCCGGTGGTCAAGCTCTTGCAGACGGTGTTCGAGGAAGCCATGCGGGTGCGGGCTTCCGACATCCACTTCGAGCCCCAGGAAAAGGCCCTGCGCATCCGCTTCCGCATCGACGGCGTGCTGCACGTGCAGACCGAGGCCGACGCCAAGATCTCGACGGCGGTGGCCCTGCGCCTCAAGCTCATGTCCGGCCTCGACATCTCGGAAAAGCGCCTGCCCCAGGACGGCCGTTTCGCCATCAAGGTGCGCAATGTGCCGCTGGACGTGCGTATCTCCACCCTGCCGGGGCAGTATGGCGAATCCATCGTCATGCGCCTCCTCAACCAGAACACCGGGCTCCTTTCCCTCGACCGCATCGGCATGTCGCCGGCCGTGCTGGAACGCTTCCGCCACGCCCTGTCCAAGCCCAGCGGCATGGTCCTCGTCACCGGCCCCACCGGCTCCGGCAAGACCACCACCCTCTACGCGGCGCTGAACGAGCTCAACAGCACCGAGAAGAAGATCATCACCGTCGAGGACCCGGTGGAATACCGCCTCCCGGGCCTCAACCAGGTGCAGGTGCACGAAAAGATCGAGCTGACCTTCTCCCGGGTCCTGCGCACCGTGCTGCGCCAGGACCCGGACATC
>JRYJ01000788.1_pt1 | contig 71465 bp, 65 predicted proteins | sample 235371 | NCBI WGS metagenome assembly JRYJ01 (sample SAMN03074219, study PRJNA261477) | activated sludge metagenome | biome: Wastewater Treatment Plant; feature: Wastewater; material: Activated sludge; isolation source: activated biomass of a wastewater treatment plant treating hydrocarbon... ... | reverse complement strand
TCCAGTTCGTGCGCTTGCGGGAATACGTCCTAGAACTGGGCGCCTCGATGCCCGGCGCGTCGGCCTGTGTCTGCGACGTGGGTGACGACGGCCAAATCGAAACGCTCATGAAGGAAGCCGGTCAGAAGCTGGGACGGCTGGATTTTCTCATCCATTCCGTCGCCTTTGCCCCGCGCGAAGAATTGACCGGGGAGTTCATCAATACGACCCGGCAGGGATTTGCCACGGCGCTGGACGTCAGCGCCTATTCGTTGGTCGCAGTGACCCGGGCGGCCGTGCCGCTGATGACGGACGGCGGGTCGGTGGTCACGCTGACCTATCTCGGCAGCGAGCGGGTCGTTCCCCATTATAATGTGATGGGCGTGGCCAAAGCGGCGCTGGAGGCGACCGTGCGGTACCTGGCGCACGACCTGGGACCGAAAAACATCCGGGTGAATGCCGTCTCGGCGGGACCGATCAAGACTTTGGCCGCGCGCGGCGTTTCCGGCATCAGCAAGATGGTCGACCATCACCGGGAATTTGCGCCGCTTCGTCGGGCGACGGAACAGGGTGAAGTGGGTGACACGGCGCTCTTTCTCGTGAGTCCGCTGGGTCGCGGCATCACCGGGGAGGTGATCTACGTCGATGGGGGCTACCACATCCTCGGCTCCTTGGCCTCGGTGGAATAATTCCCGCGTGCAACCTCGCATCGGGGCAACCGACCGCCCGGTCCGGACCCCGCTCACTCGTCGGATGCGAGCGGCTTCTCAATCACGGTCTTCTTCCGGAGCGATCCGCCCCATCCTCGCAATGATGGCGCTGGCCACGTTCGGGCTCCTCCAAGGGCCGGGCGCTTGGGCACGGGAGCGATCCGATCGTGAGGAAGACGGACTGGTGGGCGCGGTGGCGACCGTGGAGACACACGAGGAGTTCCTCGTTCAAACGGATCGCTACGACTCCGGCGGTCGTATCCTGGAACGTGTTCAGAACGGGGTGAAGCCCGGCCCGGGACTGTGGCCCTTGCGATTTGTGTATGAATACGATCCGGCCGGCCGGCGGATCTCCGAGAAGATCCTGGACGGGCGTGGCGAACTCGTGAAGGAGACGCGCACGGTGTACGATGACCGCGGCCGGCAACCGGGTAGCGGAAGTGGCGGCCTGGGGCGATGGCACGTTCGAGAATGCGTCCTTTTATGAATTCGACGGTGACCGCCGGATGATGCTGGGACTTCACTACAATGCTCCCCTGGTGGTCAACCGGAACACCTATGGCTACGATGACCAGGGCCGGTTGGTGCGCGAGACGTTCGCCAGGAATTATCGCTACGACGCCGGCGGGGGCAGGGTCGTCAGTTCGGCGCTTTTCGATTACGGATATGAGGTCACCACAACCTACGACGGCCGCGGGTTGGTGCGTGAGAAGCTGGTGACCGATCTGACAGGGGTCCGCCAAAGCCGGTCCGAGTTTACACACGATGATCGAGGAAATCAGATCGAGGAGCGCGTCTTCAGCGCCAACGGTACGCTGACCGATCGGAAGGAATACCGCTACGAATACGACCTCGTAGGGAATTGGACGAAAGAAACCATGAACTGGTGGTCCATTTCCAAAGGGGTGCCGCAGCTGATCCGGACCCACGTGAGGACCCGTACCATCACGTATCACTAGGACCTGGTCCCTCGGCCCGCTCGGGCCATTCCCATCCCATCTGCTATAGTTCATTCAAGGGGCCATCGGTGCCCCTCTGGTCGGGGAGTCATCCGCCGAGAGCAAGAAGGAGCCGGCGTCATGCGTGCACGATGGTCCGTAGCAGTCGTCGGCACCGGTGCGATCCTCGGTGGAGTAATCCTGGCCGCGGCCTGCTCGCGAATTGAGCCGGGCCGGGTGGGCATTCTTGTGAGCCCATCCGAGCAGGGTTCGCAGCAACTCACGGTGGCACGAGGACTCGTCTGGCACCTTCCGGTGCTGACCACGTTGTACGAATTCCCGACCGGAACGCAGACTGTCGCCTGGGAGGGACCAAGGGCATTGAGCTTCAATTCGCGCGAAGGGGCCGTCTTCACCGGCGCGGTATCGCTGTCCTATTCCCTGCAGGAGAGACACATCCCCGCGTTCTACCTCAAGTTCCGCTCCGATGATCTCCACCGGTATGAGTCAGGGTACTTGCGCACGGCGGTGGCAGCCGCACTGGGCGACGCGGCTGCGGGACTTACGGCGGAGGAGGCTTATGGAAGCAGACGGGATGAGATCCTCCGCAAGGCCAAGGCGCGGGTTCAGGAGGAAGTGGCTGCGGCCGGTGTGGTGATCGAGCAGTTGGCGTTTCTCGGCGTGCCCACCCCGCCGGACACGATCCGGAGCGCGATCGAATCGAAGATCCTGGCCGTGCACGGGGCAGGGCGGGCCGAGCAGGAAATGCGACTGGCAAAGGCCGAAGTGGAGCGACAGGTCAGTGTGTCGGAAGCCGTCGCCCGCGCGAAGGTGGCCCAGGCACGGGCCGAAGCGGAGGCGAACCGGGTCTTGAACGCATCGTTGACGCCGAAACTGCTCGAATGGGAGAAAATGAAAGCTCCACGCAACTGCGGGCCGAAGGAACTGGCGGACCGCCTCGAACCGCAGCAAAAATTCAGAATCACGCTGGTCCCTGCGTTGTAGTACGTACCGGTCGAACCCTTCTCGGACTTCCTCGTTCCGCTCACGTCGCTGCATCAAAATGATACAGAACCAGTACGTAGTTCGAGTAGACTCATACGTACATTCCTTGCCTTCATCCCAGTAGTCTGCTAGGGTGCCGCCAATTCGGGTCCCCGCCCCGGATCCAGCGGTGGACCATGTCCCTACCGGTCAACTCCAGTCTTACCTTCCACAAGGAGGCCAGCCATGTGCCGTCTCACCTTCGGTATTTTCTTCATGGTTCTTCTGGTTATGGGCGCCGTGCCGCTCTGGCGCCCGATACTCGCGGCAGACCAGCCCGGCAAGGCCTCGGCCAAGGCGGCGGCCAAGTCTGCGCAACTGGCTCCGACTCCCGCGCCGCCACAAGAAACACCCGCGCGGATGTCCGGCGCGGGTGATCTGCTGCCTCCGAATGCGAAGGCCGCTGAGTGTTACGCACGGGTCTACGTGCCGCCGGTATACAAGACGGAAGCGGAGCAGATCGAGAAGCATCCGGCTTCCGAGTTGGTGGAGATCGTGCCCGCGCGATTCGAGACGGTCAATGAGAAGGTTCTGGTGCGCGAGGCGTCCAAAAAGTTGGAAGTGATCCCGGCCACATTCGAATGGAAAGAGGAGCAGATCGTTCTGAAACCGGCGACCAAGGTGCTCAAGGAAATTCCTGCGACCTTCGAGACCGTCACCGAAAAGGTACTGGAGAAAGAGGCCACGACATACTGGAAGAAGGGCCGCGGACCGATCGAGCGGGTGGACAATGCGACGGGGGAAATCATGTGCCTGGTCGAGGTGCCGGCGGTCTACCGAACGGTCAGCAAGAAGGCGCTCAAGAGCCCGGCCAGGACGGAGGAGGTGGAAATCCCGGCCGCCACGACCGTCATCCGCAAGCAGGTCATGAAGACGCCGGCGTCGACGCGTGAAGTGGACGTCCCGGCGGAATATAAGATCATCAAAGTCAAGAAACTGATCGAGCCCGCCCGCGAAATCCGGAAGTCGATTCCCGCCGAGTTCGAATCGCTGGCCAAGACGGTGAAGGTGTCGGATGCGCGGTTGGAATGGCGATCCATCCTCTGCGAAACGAACATGACCAAGGAGAAGGTGGCGCAAATCCAGCAGGCGCTCAAGCGGGCGGGCTACAATCCCGGACCCATCGACGGCCAGATCGGGAAGGAGACGGTCACGGCCATGAATCTATACCAAAAGGACCACAAGTTGCCCGTGGACCAGTACGTGAATATGGATACGATCCGGGCCCTCAAGGTCGGCTTCTAACCGCGTCGGTACCAAGACGGAACAGGGGTCCTGATGTCGTCGGGCTGATCGGCGGCATGAGGCCCCTTGCCGTTTTGGCGGGAGACGATCGGTGAGCGGCGGGCAGAGCCGTGGCTTCCCTTTCGATCCGACGTTCCATTAAGATAGGTCTATTCCTAATGCCGAGAATTTGAGGCTCCGGCGGATGCGGGCCAAGACCAGTTTTCACTGCCAATCCTGCGGACATCAGGCCCCCCGGTGGCTCGGACGTTGCCCCGACTGCGGCGGGTGGAATACCTTTAAGGAAGAACGACTTCCGGCGGCTCCTAAAGGGCGCCAGGCCCTCCTGAAAACAGCGGTTTCCTCCGCTACGCCCATCTCCGATATCGAAGTGGTCGGCGAACCCCGGCGCAGCACCGGCGTGGGGGAATTCGATCGCGTGCTCGGCGGTGGCGTGGTGCCGGGGTCCGTCATGTTGATCGGCGGCGATCCAGGAATCGGCAAAACGACGCTGCTCCTTCAAGCCTTGCCGCGACTGGCCTCGACCGGCGAGCGGGTCTTGTACATCTCCGGGGAAGAGTCGCCGCGCCAGATCAAGATGCGGGGGCAGCGGCTTGGGATCGGGGACAAACACCTGCTGATTTTAGGGGAAACCTCGTTCGAACAGATTCTCAAGGCGATGCAGGAGATCCAGCCGGCCGCCGTCGTAGTCGATTCCATTCAGACCGTCTATACGGAGCAGCTCACTTCGGCGCCCGGGAGCATCAGCCAGGTGCAGGAAGTGGCGGGACAGCTGATGTGGTTCGCCAAACGCAGCGGCGTACCGGTCTTCATCATCGGCCACGTGACGAAGGAAGGGGCCATCGCAGGTCCGAGATTGCTCGAGCATATCGTCGATACCGTGCTCTATTTCGAGGGTGACAAGAGCCACAGCTACCGCATCCTGCGGGCGGTGAAGAACCGCTTCGGTTCGACAAATGAGATCGGCGTCTTTGAGATGAAGGAGGGCGGGCTCGAGGAGGTCGGCAACCCGTCGGAATTGTTTCTCGCCGAGCGACCCCAGCGCAGCACCGGGTCGGTGGTGGTGTCGAGCTTGGAAGGGACCAGGCCCATTCTGGTCGAACTGCAGGCGTTGGTGTCGCAAACCAGCTACGCCATGCCGAAGCGGATGACGAACGGGGTCGAGCTCAATCGGTTGTCGCTGCTGCTGGCGGTGATGGAGAAGCGCCTGGGGATGCATTTGTCCGGGCAGGACGTGTATGTCAACGTCGTCGGCGGAATCCACATCGACGAGCCCGCGATCGATCTCGGGATTGTGGCGGCCGTGACTTCGAGCCTCCGGGAAACGCCGATCGATTTCACCACGCTGGTCATGGGCGAAGTCGGGCTCGGAGGGGAGGTCCGGGCCATCAGCCAGGCGGACATTCGCATCCGTGAAGCTGCCAAGATGGGGTTCAAACGCTGCCTGTTGCCCGAACGGAACGTGGCCAAGCTGGATCCGCTGGACGGCATCGAACTGATCGGGATTCACGAAGTGGGAGATGCGCTGGATGCGGTGCTTGCGTGAATGCGCAATGAAAGATTCAAAATGTAAAATGGCCCGTGGATTCAATCTTGCGTTTCTCATTTTGCTTTTTTCATTGGGTTCCCTTGCCGGCTGCACCTTGTTCGGCGCTGAGGAAACGCCCCCGCTCAAACAAGCCACCGCGGACCAGTTGACGGCGCTGCTGCAGGAGCAGGCGGACGCAGTGCAAACCATCAAGGGACTGTTCAGCGCGAAGATCACAGGCGGTATCCTCCCGATCGGGCAACGGGTGCAGGGCACGGTCCACTATCAGCGGCCTAACGCGATCCGGCTCCGAGGCTTTACCGCCGTGGGGAGCGAGCTGTTCGAGTTCGTCCAGGCGGACGATCAGTTCAAGCTTCGGCTTCCGACCATGGGCCGCGAGGTTGAGGGACGGCCGTCTCAGACGGAAAAGATGGGGAATTTGGCGCGCCCGTTTCAGCTGAGCGTCTGGGCCATGAGCGGCATCACGGGCACGCAGGCGGTGGGGCCTGCCGAGCAAGTACGGCTGGTGGAAGACGGGGATCGCTATCGATTGGACGTCCTGACGGCGGGCATGGGCACCGGTGCCGGGCCGGTCGTGAGCCGGCGCATCTGGTTCGAACGGCGCAATCTGCTCGTTGTCCAGGAAGAGCGGCTCTCGCCGTCGGGGGAAGTGGAAGCGACGGTCCAGTTCGACGACTATCGGCTCGTGGGCGAAGCCGAAGGGACCACGGCGTCGACAGCGGTCACGAGTGCGGACAAACGCCTTCTGCGGCCCTTCAAGATTTCCATGAAGGACGGGCAGAGCGCAGGCACATTGCAGGTGACATTCCTTGAACTTATCCCGAATGAACCCATCGCCCCAGGTGAACTTGGCAAGGTGTGAGATGCGCCGAAGAGACGGGACGTGATTCCCATGAAGGTTTTGGCAGTTGAGACGGCGACGTCGTGGCAAAGCGTAGCGGTCGTGCAAGGCGATCGGGTGCTGGCTTTGGTGGAGCAGGATGCCGAAGGCTCGCATGCCCGGCTGCTGATGTCGGCGATCGACCGTGCCCTCAAACAGGCGGGACTCACCCTGCGCGACCTCCAAGGTCTCGCCGTCTCGAACGGACCGGGCTCGTTCACCGGCCTGCGGGTCGGGCTCGCGACGATGCTGGGGTTCCGGGCGGTGCTGGGCATCCCGCTGGTCTTGGTTCCGACCTTGGAAGCGTTGGCCTGGCGACACAGAGACGTAACAGGGGCCTTGGTCCCGGTGCTGAAAAGCCGGAAAAACGAACTGTACTGGGCGATCTACGAATGGTTGCGGGGCGGCGAGCTCAAAGTTCTCAGTCCCGAACAGGTGGGGGCACCAGCCGTGCTCGGTCGAATACTGGCCGGCATCGTTCCGGCAACCCTCTATGGAGAGGGCTGGCTTGCCTACAGAAACGAAATTCAGCAGAGTGCTGATTCGAAGGCGGCGCTGCTGCGGGAGGTTCCTCCGGATACTCACCGCCCCTCCGCTGTCGCTGTCGCGCTCGCGGCAGGGCCTCGGTTCACACGGGGTGAGATCGCAGGGACGAGCATCGCGCCGTTGTACGTGCAACGGCCTGAGGCGGAGATCAAATTCGACGAACAGCAAGGCCAGTCGGCGGTCGAGCGTCGGCACGCGCGGGTTGCGCAAAAACTCGGCACGCGAAAATCCCGGCCTAGACGGCCGGGGACGAAGACGCGGACATAACCGGCCGAATCGGAACGATGACGGTGTCTCAATCCGAAACAACCAAAGATGCCACTCCGCTCCGGTGCGCCATCGAGCCGGCGACGGCCGAGATGCTCGACGAGCTCGTCGCGCTCGAACAGGCTTGCTTCTCTTCCCCATGGACGCGCAAAATGTTGGCAGCGGAATTGGCCGGCAATCCGTTTGCGCAGTTTTTGGTCGCGAAGGTCTCCGAGCCCCGGTCGGAGCACGCAACCATCGTCGGGTATTTCTGCTTTTGGGTCGTTTTCGAGGAATTGCGATTGATGAACCTGGCGGTGAAGCCCGAGTTTCGGCGCCGGGGTGTGGCCACGCACCTGGTGTGTACGGCGTTGCGTCTGGGATTGGAGCGAGGCGCAACGCGAGCCATGCTGGAAGTACGGGCCTCGAATCTCGGAGCCCAGGCGCTGTACCGCCGCCTGGGGTTTCGCCAGACGTCCACACGTGCGCGGTACTATGTCAGCCCTGAAGAAGATGCAGTCCTGATGGATCTGATTCCTTTACAACTGGGAGCCCTCTGCCGGGAACGGCCGGACGGGCTCATGGAGCCAGGACGTACGGTGGTCACCATCTAACTCATTCATTCAACCGGGAGGTGCGCTATGCTGACAGAGAGTGCGATCGCAGAGCGGTTACGCCAATCCAGCACGGAGTTCCGAGAACTCGAGGAATCTCACCATCGCCTGGATGCTGAATTGGCGGAATTGCAACGGCGTCACGTCCTGACGCCGGCGGAAGAGGTCACCAAGAAGCAACTCCAGAAGGAGAAACTGGCCAAGAAGGACCGAATGGCCGAACTGATTCGATCCTTTCGCTAGCGGGGTTCCAGGCGACGCGGCGGACCGGTCGTGACAGGACGAGGTCCGACGGCGATACAGACTCTCGATCGAGAGGGCGGAGATTCAGGACGGTGATCAGGAACGCAGATGCTCGCACCACTGGCAGCTCACATCCAGACGTTGAAACGACGGCTGTTGATCGTTGCCGTCACCCTCTGCGTGGCGTTCGTCACCGCCTTTGCCTATTCGGCCGAAATGGTCGCATGGCTCAATCGCCCCTTTCCGAATCAGTTGGTGTTCTACGGACCGACCGAGGCGCTGTTTGCGTCGATCAAAGTGTCCTTTCTGGCCGGGTTTGTCCTCAGCCTGCCGATCATCTTCTACCATTTTTGGAAGTTCATCGAGCCGGCGCTGCTCCCCAAGGAGCAGCGCTGGGCGATTCCCTTGTTTCTCCTGGCCGGGCTGCTGTTTGCGCTGGGCTTGGTCTTCTGTAATCTCGTCATCCTGCCCCTCGTCATCGACTTCTTCGTCAGCTTCGGGATGGATCGCGACATCACACCGGCGTTGGGCGTCGGGACGTATATCGATTTCAACGTGAAGTTTCTGCTGATCTTCGGGTGTGCCTTCGAATTGCCGCTCGTGTTGACGCTGCTGGCACGGGTCGGCGTGGTGTCGGGATCGGTGTTGGCCTCCTATCGCAAGCATGCAATCATGGCGGCCCTGATTCTGTCGGCCATCATCACGCCGGACGCGACGATGTTCACGATGCTTCTGATGGCCGTGCCGCTGATGGTGTTGTACGAGATCGGGATCATCGGGGCCAAGCTTTTCGGCTGCGGCGGCGGCCCGACCCCCGGTATGAATTTGCCGCTGGATCCCGATATCCCGATCGGCACGGCAGGACATCGGGTTCGCTGACACAGTACCGTTCGAATCGAAAGGGAGGATCTGGCCATGATGTTCCCGATACTTCTGTTCTCCATGGCCATGGCGGGGTTGGCAACGCATGGGGCGATGGCGATGTCTGCGCCGGAGGCGGAGCTGGTCGGGACGCCGTCCGGGTTGGAACGGGGGCATCCGGGACAAACGCCCTCGGGATCGATGGGGGGCGGATCGGCGAGTATCCAAGCCTTGGCGGCCGGAGCCGACGGAGTCGTGTACGCTGGGTCGTTCGGGATGGGGATCTTCCGTAGCGGAGATCGGGGCGGTAATTGGGTCTCGACGAACGACGGGTTGACCGATCCTTTCGTGCTCTGCCTGGCGATGGCCAAAGACGGCACGGTGTATGCCGGAACGTTCCGGGGCGGCGTGTTCCGTTCCCGCGATGCCGGCAAGACGTGGCAGGCGATCAACAGCGGGTTGAAGCGTCTCGAAATCAAGGCGCTGATGATGGATGCCAAGGGACTCTATGCGGGGACCGGCGACGGGGTTTATCTGCTCAACGTGACCAACGATCGATGGACCGTGGTGACGACGGGCTTGGACGACATCCTGGTGCATGCCTTGGCCAGGACGCCGGACGGCGCCCTGTACGCCGGCACCTCCGGCAAGGGCGTCCTGCGGTATCGTGACAAGGACAAAGACAAGGAACAGGGCGCCGGTTGGATCAGGTTGCGGCAGGGGTTGCGCGACCATGAGGGACTGGTGGAAAACTTCGTGCGGGTGCTGGCGGTGGATCGCGAAGACGGGATCTATGCAGGCACCTTCGACGGCGGCGTCTTCCGTAGCGGCGACGGTGGAAAAACCTGGTCGCCCATCAGCCGCGCCCTCCCGAACGACTCGATCCGCGGGGTCATCACCAACGACCGCGGCGTATTCGTCGCCACCGGCCGTGGGATCTTCAAGACGGTCGACAAGGGACGGCAGTGGGTGCCGCTGAACAAAGGGCTGGCCAATCTCTCCATCCAGGTCTTTATCGAGGGCGAGAAGGGCGCGCTGTACGCGGGGACCAGTTCAGGGGTGTTTCGGAGCGACGACGACGGATTGTCGTGGACGGCGGCCAGCCAGGGGTTGGAAGGCGGGACCGTCGCACCGTTCAAATTTTGATCGAAACAGACTCGGAAAGGAAGGGACATGAGCGCACAAGGTACGGCACCGAAAGCAACGATCACCGTCACGTCCAAGGGCGAGCAATGGGGCCAGATCGTCCTGCGGTTGTTCCCGGACGTGGCTCCCAATCACGTGAGGAACTTCACTGCGTTGGCCAAGCAAGGCTTCTACAACGGCACGACGTTTCATCGCGTCATTCCCGGCTTCATGATCCAAGGCGGCGACCCCAACAGCAAGAATCCCGATCGGTCGATGCACGGCATGGGTGGGCCCGGACACCGGGTGAAGGCCGAGTTCAACAGCAAGCCGCACAAGCGGGGGACGCTCTCGATGGCGCGCGCGAACGATCCGGACAGCGCCGGCTCGCAGTTCTTCATCTGCGTCAACGACGCCAATTTTCTCGATTGGCAGTACACCGTCTTCGGCGAAGTCGAGAGCGGCATGGAGGTGGCCGACCAGGTGGTGAACGCCAAACGTGACGGCCGCGACAACCCGCTGGAGCGGGTGGAAATGACGGTCACTATCAGCGAGGGCTGATAGTGACCGAATAAACAATTGAAAATGAAAAGTTTGAAAAATGGACCTTTGAGAAGGACCCTCTTTAATTTTTCATTTTACATTTTGAACTGTGCGTTCCTTGCCGCCGCCGGTTGCGCCATTCCGCAAGTTCCCTCGCGCATCGTCTATGAAGACCCCGTCAATTTCGTCCGGCTCGAACTGGACGCCACGGTGTTGCCGGAGTGGCCGCCCAGCTACCTGACCCACCCCGCGGTATTTTCCCAGGAGCAGCTCCGACGTATTCTCCGCGGCCTCACGGTGCAGGAACATCGGATTGCGCTGCAGCGTTGGTTGCAGGGGGAGGCCCGGCGGGTGCCGGTCTTTCGCGACGACGAGATCGAACTTCTGGTCCCTCACCTGGCGCAGGCGCTGGCGCTCGCACGGGAGAACGAGCGGGTGACGTTCTACCTGAGCCAGCCTCAGACCTCGATCAAACGCGTCATCACGTCGGGCGGCCTCTACATGAAGGGGACCGATCTGCACGTGATCGTCGGGAACTGGCAAATCGTGTACGGCATTCCCGCCTACGGCATGATTTACGACCGCCGCTATCCCATGAACCCGACGGCCTCCAAGGGATTCGATCTGCATTTCGACCTCGACCCCGCCATCGTGCAACAGGAATCCAGCTGGTGGGATTGGCTCCTCGCCAACTCCAAGGACGAGCTGGTCATCGACCTCACGAAAGTTTTCCCCGGCCAACCGGTCTAAGGATGCGAAGAGCTGATGGCTAATGGCCTATGGCTTATCGCACGGACGAGGACTCTCAGCGCTCGTGCCACAGGCCATCTACTATACGCCATAGGCTCCGCTCGCTCAGTGCAGCTCGCCGTAACACGGCAGCGTTAGGTTCAATGCCTTTTGAAAGGTTTTGCAGTCGATCGGCAGGCTGCTGTCGAAGACGGGGACGGGGTAGGTCGTAATCTGCAGGTCACGGGCATGGGTCGGGGCAGGGAGCGGCTTGGCGCCGGCCTGGAGGAGCGCGTTGCTGTAATAGACGTTATCCTTGGTCCAGAAGAGCACGCTCTGGTTGAATTTGTCGGTGGCATTTGGATCGGCGCCGGCTTTCAACAGCGCCCGAAACATGGATTCGCCTTGATAGGGTTGTCGTGCCGCCGCCAGCAGCGGCGGCCATTCGTACTCACCGGTTTTCCGATCGGGGTTGGCGCCCAGTTCCAAGAGCGCGGCCACGTTCGCCAACGATCCATTGACGATCGCCTTCCCCAGCGGCGTCCACCCCTGGTGATTGACATGGTTGGGATCAGATCCGGCTTTGACCAGTCGGCGGATGACGTCCGGCTCGCAGTCGACGCCGCCGAGAACCGCCGGCGGTGAGGCGAAGGTCAGGGCCGTCGAGCCGTCATCGGCTTCCTCGTTGGCCTGCGAGCCGGCTTCGAGCAGGAGACGGATCACTTCAGGATGACGGCACTCCTGTGCGGCCATCATCAACGCAGTGATGCCGCCGTTGGCGCGCGGGCGCACGCTGGCCCCTTCGTTCAAGAGGAACATCACGTTCGGAAGATTCCCGGCCTGGGCCGCCACCATGAGAGCCGTGTAGCCGTCGCCTGTCGTGGTGCTGGGATGCATGTTCCCGTTGATGAAAAGGGCCAGGATGGCCGGCGGGGCATAGGCGGCGCTCCGGACGAATTCGAAATTATTGAACGGGATGTTCCGGGCTTCGAGCAACGCCCGCGCGTCTTCCGGAGACTGGCGGGAACAGCCGGCCAGGGACAGCACGCCCCAGGCCGCCACAACGAGTCCTCGGATCCGAGCACGGCGATTCATAGAGTCGTAATGGCTTTGCAAGTGCCCTGAAGTTTGTCGTTCTGCACGCGGGAGCAGAGGGTCGCTTCCGCGCCCCGGCTGACCAGCTTCAAATGACACACGTCCTGATCCAGGGAGTGGTTGATCGCTTGGCAACGATCCAGGTCGTCGGCTCGGACGTAGCCGGATGTGTCGTCCTGCAGCCGGGCTGCGACCGTTCGGCGGCACTCGCTGCTGAATCCGGAGGGGAGCTGCTCGCACCACTTCGGTTCCTTCAGCGCGATCGCCAGCAGGCTCCAGCATCGAGACCGATGCCAGTTTTGCTCGTCGGGAGGCAGTTTGGCGCAACCCTCCGGATCACGTTTGGCGACGGCCTGGCAGACGGCATAACTCCCGTGCTTGCCGTCGGCCGCGTGAACCTCGCAGGCCTGGACATCTCCCCCCCGTCGTTACGGCCGCTTCGGTGCATTCCAGGATCTGCATGGAATAGCCAAGGTCTTTGCAGCCCTTCCAATCGCCGGTCTGCCATACGACGTTGATGTGGCAAGTCAGCCGGTCGCGGAGCTCGGTCGTGCGGCCGCAGAAGCTCAGGTCTTTGGCGGATTTGGCAAGTTCCTTCCAACAGGCCGGGCCCTACCGGTGTTGATCGAGGGTCTGGACGTCTTCACAGACCCGGACGTGCTTGCTCCACGTCGCGGCCAACGCCTGCTTGTTCGCCCGGTATCCGACGGCGGTCTTGGCATCGGGGAGCGGAGGTGACGAGGACGTCTTGCGGGCCTGCAGGGTCGCCGTGCCGTTCTTGTCGGTGCCGACCATCCGGTCTCCCGAAATCCAGACGTCCTTCTTGTCGAAGGAACCGTTGCGGGGGTCGCCGATGATGAAATCGGTATCGTCGAAGACGAGATGATTGCCGCCGGCCTTGCCTTCGACCACCAAGCGGTATTGTCCTTCCCAGTCCATGTATCCCAGGAGCTGGCCGGCCGGATCGACCTGCTCGAAGACGAGCGTAAACGGATAGTCCTGTCCTTTGTAGGTGATCGAGCCTTTCCACACGGACGGCGTCAGCCGATAGTTCGGATTGTGCGAGGGTTTGCCGAACATCGGGAGGTTCACCTTCTTCATGATCGGGATCAGCACGATGCCGGCCATTAGAACCATGGCAATCTTGAGCACGGGCGAGGATTTACGGGGGCGTGTCCTTTGTGCCTGGCGGCGAGGTGAGGGCGCAGCCTCGGCACCGGCGTCGGCCGGCTCCTCGGCCTTCAATTTCGGCAGCAGCCACCACTCGAGGATCAGTTTCAGCATCAACGTGGCCATGGCTGCGCCGACGGCCAGCGAGAACCCGATGAAGGCGCCGATCATGCCGCCCATCTGCACGTACTGCGGCGGAAGCGGCTGGCGGTTGACGTTGATCGCGAGCGACAGGACGATGATCGCGCCGACGCCGGTTCCACCCGACATCACGGTGAACATGGTCGTGGCTCTGGGCATCAGGGAGATCAGGAGGGATGCTCCCACGGCGAGCAGCATCAGCTCCGCTGTAAACGTCCCTTGTTTATCGGGCGGGAGGAACTTCACGCCGAGCCAGGCCCCGCACAGAGGAATCGCCCAGACATAGCTGATCAGGCCGACGACCAAGCTGGTGATAAGCGCGGTGAGCCACCGCACCATTGCCTCCCGATCCCCAATCGGCGAGCGGATATCCTTGAAAATGTGTAGGAAAGCTCTCTGTCAACTATAGCAGGTACTGTGCAGGGCTCAGCTAGGAGTGACCCGTATACGACCGCAGGGCCCACTCGCGGCGACAGATTCCACCCTGTATGGCATACTTAGGATAAACCCAGACAAATCATGCGGATACCGCTCCCCGCCATCGCCTGTCTCGTCCTGCTGTGCATGAGCACGGTTACGGCCGAGGTGTTTTATTGGACCGACCCGGACGGCACGGCCAATTTTTCCGATACCGCCCCGCCGGACAAGGCGGTCAAGAAACTGAAAGGCTACGACCAGTGTCCCCTGCGGGCCGAGATCGTGGAGCTCGATCTGTCGGATCGGGCCAATCTGGGAGTGTGGCTGTATCTCGGGGCTCCCCGGATTACTCAGGAATCACGAGGGCGTCGCCGGGTCGACTACGACCGGTGGCCGAAGACGGTGTGGGAGTATGAGCGCGACATCAGGAGCGCCCGCATGATGCGCATCAAGAACGAGATTATCAGTGAAGCCCGGCGGTGCGGCGTCGGCAACGAGCAGGCCTGCGCCTGTTCCCGCAGCCTCTTCCATGATCCGCCGCGCGGGTTCGCACCGGAAGGCTACGTACCTCCCAGTATCGAGCAGGTCAACGCCTTGAGCACGTTGCTGGCTCAACGGGGGCTTGAGGAATGATCGGTCGTACCTTCGCCCTGCTGTTCTTCGCCATGGTGTGCTCGCCCGACAGTTCCCGGTCCGCCGCCTACACTTGGTTCGACGAGGATGGCGTCGTCTATTTTTCGGACACGCCGCCGGAATCCGGTTGGTCCAAGATGTTGCGATTCGACGAACCCTGCGCGCTCAAGCAAGAGGTGGAAGAAGGCAAGAATCTGGGGGCGGTGGTCATTCTCGGGACATTGCTAGGGGGAATGGACGAGTCCAATGCCGAACTGGCACGCCGGCGTCTGTCCGACAAGTATCAGGCGCTGGCCTTGCCCCTGCACGATCTGAAAGAGTATTGCAACGGTGGCGATCAGCTCGCCTGTGCCTGCCTGGCCAGCATCGTCGAGCCGCGGCCATCCAGGAGGCGGTAATGCTGAGATCCTGCTACGGGGGCATGCTGGTCCTGCTGTTGGTTGTTGTGGCCCTCGACGCTCGCTCCGAGCTCTACACGTGGACGGATGAATCGGGCAGCGTCCATCTCTCCGAGACGCCGCCCCCCGGACAGAGAGTCAAACGGTTCACGATCGACAAGGGTTGCACGATCCGGAAACACGTGCCCGAGATGAGCGATCACGACCTGAGCCTGTTTATTGCGAACACGTTCAACGCCCCCTATTTGCGTGCCGACATGCAGAGCGAGGCCTACCGCAATCTGTACGATGAAATTCACCGCACGAATGCGGCATGCAATCAGGGCGATCAAACCGCCTGTGAGTGTCTTCGAGGGAACGTCGATATGAAGGGCATGAGCTTCGCGCCGTCCGAGAGCCGATGAGGACCGAGACAGGGAAGAAAATCGATGCGATTGCGGGTCATGCTGATTGCGAGCCTGGTCACCGCACTCTGTCTGTGCGTCAGGTCGGCCAAGGCTGAGGTCTATACCTGGACCGATAAGGATGGCGTGACTCACTTCGCCGACAATCCGCCGGATGATCAACCCTATAAACGTCGAATGGCGCCGAGCGGATCGAACCCGTACATGGATCGGGCCAGGGATTTGGCCATCCGCTGGGAACAGGCGAGTCCCTATGGCGGAAGTTGCGACGTGGAGGAAGTCCGCCGAGTGGAACGTCTCTACCAGGAGCTCTACAATGAGGCGCAGAAGGAGCTGCAGTTTTGCAAGGAAGGAATCGCCAGTTCCTGCCGGGCGCTGGGCATTCCTACCCACCTGACGCTGCTCAGCAGTGCCGTGACGCTGCAGGCCTACTTGCCGCCGCCTTCCATCCAGCAGATGTTCGGCAGCGACTGGAACTATCAGAAGCGAAAATGGAACTGTCGGTAAGAAGGGAGCATATAGCTTGTGGCTAGTGGAAGATGGCACAAACGAAAAGATCTATGTTGGCTGTGGGGTGGACCAGCCGCTGTCAACCGTGGTGCTCGTGTTATAGGCCATACGCTATAGGCCAGCGGCTCGTCGCTTCCGCTAGCAGTGTGTTGACAAACCATGTGATGACCTCGGAAACGGAGTCGCGCCTGAGGACACGGACGCCATCAGAATGCGCTGCAGGCTGTTCAGAAAGGCCGTCCAGCAAGGCCGCAGCGAGTGAAGAGGCGAAGCGTACTCTTTGCCGTACGTTGAGCCTCTGAGCGATGTGAGAACGCCGCTGGCGGACTTTGTCAACAGCCTGCTAGCTTTCCTGCTCCTCCTCTTCGACCCCCGCTCGATCCGACGCCGTGAAATAGTGGGGCACGAAGCGGCTCGTATCGTCGGTGATGAGTCCCTCGGATTCACGGATCCCGATGCCGGCCGGCTCGTCCCCGATCACCCAGGATCCGATCACCGGATACCACCCGTCGAAGTCCGGCAGCGGCGCCAGGGCTTGGTAGACCCGGCCCTCCCGGCCGTAGCGCCCTCCCCGCTCGACCGTCCCTTCCGGCGTGACGATTCTCACGTTGGCGCCTTCCCGCGACAGCAGCGGCTTGGCCACGTACGCGGGTCCCAACGGCGCGGGATCAAAATAGGCGGGCAGCAGATTGGGGTGGCCCGGAAAGCGTTCCCACAGCAAGGCGAGCAGGCCCTTGTTGCTCACGATCATCTTCCACGCCGGCTCGATCACGGCCACGTTCGACGCCATCAGCAGNNGGTCTCGACGCCCGCCTGCCGCGCAGTGTCCTCCAGATAGGAAACCGTCTGGGCATCCTCCTGGTGATCGGCCAGTCCCGCCAGATACACGCCCCCTGCGCGGCGGGCGGCGAGTTCCCGCCACCGGGCCACGAGCTTGTCATGGATCGAATTGAACTGATCGGCGTCGGGCCGCACCGTTTCCAGCCAGTGCCACTGCGCCACGCTTGCTTCGATGAGCGAGGTCGGCGTATCGGCGTTGTACTCCAGCATGCGCGGGGGTTGACGCCCGTCGAACCACAGGTCGAAGCGGCCGTAGAGCGACGGAGCATCCTGATCCCACGATCGACGGATGGCGTCACGACAGGCGGGGGGAATGTGCAGGTCGGCGAAGCGGTCTCGGGCGATCACGTCGTCGACGACCTGCAGACACATGGCGTGGAGTTCCTCCGTGGCGCGCTCGAGCTCCAGCACCTCGGCTTCTTCGANNGGCGGAGCTCCCGAACCCACGACGAACGATTCGTGCTCCCGTCCAGCCGACCGCCCGGCCGACCCACCCCACCCAGTAGGTGCTCGGCGGATAGTACTGAGCGGGCAAGGTCCCATAGTAATAGTCCTCGGCCGTGTCGTAGCCCACGTTGGTCGGCGGCGGTTCGACCACGGTGTCCGTGGGTGGAGGAACGAGCGCCGGCGATGCCATTTCCACGCATCCGCTCGGACCCCAGTATTCCAAACAGGCTTCTTCCGTCGAAAATTTTCTCGTATCCTCGAGCGAGGTATGGACGGTCCCATCCGGAGGAAAGAGCGCTTCGGGACTGTCAGGGAGCATCACCGGGGTGCGGCACCCTGAACCGACCAGTGTCGCGACTCCCAAGAGGAGCAAGTGAATCTGCTGCGACCGTTTCCGCGTCCGCATACACATAGGTCCGTACTCCTTTCCGCGCGCCGGACGCATCCGCCCGGACGCGGCTGATCGACGATGGCTGAACCGAACGCCCTTCAAGGCCCCGGAACCAACTCAGCTCAACGGAGACCGGACACGCTCACAATCGGTAGACGCAGAGAGTCGTCAGGAGGGACGGGTGAACGCGGATATCCTTCTTGGCACTCGAGTTTGTAAGGAGGGAGACCGGGAGAGGAGCCACTGCACCCACAAGCTGCCGCGCAACAGGAGGCACGGCGACCTTCAGGTGAGCTTTGACGTCGTCCAGGTCGTCCTGTTCGACGGCGGTCTGAAAGTCGACGGACGAGGCTCCGAGTTCGTCGGTCAGGTCCAGTCCGCCGGCGAAAGCCACCCCGCCGACGAACACCCACAGGCAGAGGAGAAGCTAGATCTTCAAGATACCGCGGCGGCTCATGATGCGCAGCATCTCTCCCCTCGCCTCCCCGCAACCGGTGCGACCTGTCCGATTATGCTACAAACGGCGTTTCGAGCGAGTCAAGAGGGGCGGCGAGTTCCGTTCGCCTTCACCGGGCCGCGGTCCGGCGTCGCTCGATGACCGGCACCCAGCTCGGCTCGAGGTCACGCCGGGCCGTTTCGAGAAACTCACCTTCTGCGGTCGCATCGCGGTTTGCTTTGGTCATGGCGATGGCATGCACCGCAAAGTAGGCCGGCGTACCCACGAGTCGCAAATTGGCGATCACCTCCGCCAGCGGCTTGCCCCAGAAGATCTCGAAGTAATGCTCTTGAACGTCGTCGGCCGCTTTGTCCTTCAACACCATCTCGGATTCGCCGAGTTCATAACTCCCCATGAAGCTGATGGAGCCGGGAGTGACGGTCGTATCGGTGGCCTTCACCATATCCTTGGGCAGGAGGTACAGCGTCACTTCCCGAACCTTTCCGAAGCCCTTCTCCGATGCGCTGAAGGCGACCGCCGCATAGCGGCCCGGCGGAACGTTCTGTACATACACCGTTCCCCCGCCGCCGGCCCCGGGTTTAACCGTCACAATGCTGGTTGGGATGAGGATGGTGCCTCGATAGAGATCCCGCTCGTTCTCGATCTTGACCAAATACACCCGGTCCTCGCTGCCAGGAACCCATTTGTGGCTCTTGATCGTGATTCCGATCACGGCGCTCTGCTGATCGACCGGCTTGGTGATATTGACCGGTGAGACGAACTCCCCGGCCAACCGTTGGAACTGTTTTTTGGGTTTGCTGGCGCAGGCACCCATGGCCACCATCGTCATGACCAGGTACAGCAGGAGTAATCGCTTCATGCGGCATCCTCTGAGTGAATGACAGCCGGATCGATGCGGGGCACAGTGTAGGGGATTCGAGGGATCTGTCTCAATACGTACTTCCGAGGGGATCGGGGAAAAGGCGACGAGAACCTGAACGAACTGGTGAGCTGACGATAGTTATGGCGTAGGAGGTAAATCGGCGGCCGTCTTTCCTTTGTTTTGATTCTCCTGGGACAGGCGTTTCAGGAGGATTTTGGCTCGTTCCTCCAACCGTTCGGCCTCCCCGGAACGCTGTCGCCGCCGCAGGAGCGAGGCATAGTTCTTCAGGGTCTTGGCATGCCCTTCGTATTCGAGGGCGCCGGTGCGGTCGTAGATGCTGAGCGCCTGCTTGTACAGCTCTTCGGACTGATCCAGCCGATTCTCCGATTGATACACCGTCGCGAGATTCCGCAGCTCGCCGGCCAAGTGTGGATGATCGGCGCCCTGCAGCTTTTCCCGGATGGAAATGGCCTGTTGGAACAACGGTTCGGCCTGCGAGTAGAGCCCCTGGGTTTCATACAACTGCCCCATGCGGCTGTATGCGTCGGCGGTGTCCACATGGTCGGTGCCGATGGATTTCTTGAAAATGCTGATCGCACGCTGATAGAGCACTTCGGCCTGTGCATACTGATTTTGCGCCCGGTACGTATCGGCCAGATTGACCAGGTTCCGAGCCACGATCGGATGGTTCGGGCCGAACGCCTTCTCGTGAATCGTCAACGACCGCTGGTACAGCGGCATCGCCCGCGGATGCTGGCCCTGCGCCTGGTACATCTTCGCCAGATTATCGCGCGTGATGGCCGCAAGGCTGTGCTCCGGTCCGAGCTGTTTCTCCAAAATCGCCAGGGCGCGCTGCAGAACGGGTTCGGCGTCCGCATAGCGACGCTGGTCCTGGTAGACGACGGCGATATTGTTGAGGCTTTCCGCCGCCTTACTGCTGTCCGGTCCGAACACTTTTTCGCGAATTTCCCGCGCCCGCTGATGCAACGCTTCCGCCTGCGTGTAGAGACCTTGGAGACGGTACACCTCGCCCAGATCGGTCAGACTCGCCGCCGTTTCGGCATGACTCGGTCCGTAGACCTTTTCCCGAATGGCTAACGCTTCCTGGAAGAGCGCTTCGGCGCGAGGGAATCGGCCCAATTCGCGGTTCACTTCACCGAGCTGGCTTAAGGTTTCCGCGAGGCGCTTCCCTCCCGGATCGATCGTCTCGGCCTCCCTCCGGGCCGTTGTAAAGGATTCTTCCGCCACCGTGTAGTCACCTGACCGGAGTGCGGCATTCCCGCTCTCCATCGCTGACCGCCATCGCTGATCCTCGGCGCAGCCCGCCAAGAAGGTCAGGGCACAGGCGGCTAGCAGCATGCGACCGATGGGAGAGTGACTGATCATGGTGTCCTAGTTGGACCGTGGCGTACCGAGGCGTGGTGTTTGCTCGCAGGTAGTCGGTACTGAATTGCCACTACAGACTTACTCCCCGCACGCCATTCAAATCAACCCCAGGGAAGATGTTTTTCGAAAGGCCATGATTTGCAGAATGATTTCAATGGCTTCAGAAATGAGCGATGATCAGATGAAAAAAGAATAACGCGGTTGGAGCGAACAAACTCTATCGACCCGATGCTGATTCTTCAATCAGCGGGGCCAGGTTGGCAATGCCCGACGTGTCGTAAGGTAGGACACTGAAGACCTTCGCGACGTTGATGGCCGGCTTCCCCGGCCGCAGGATTTTTTGCACCACTGTCGCAAACCAGGACAGTGGCATGAGCACGACTGTCGGAAGCCAGATCACCGTGAGATCGGGATTGGCCTTGCGGAGTTGATTCAGCAATTCCCGCTTCGTCGGCAACACAGGGTCCAGGAGATTCAGCGGACTCGACACGCGGTCCCAATTGTCGATCATCCAGGCCAGGAACCGACCCGAGAACCCGACATCGACCACGCCGAGACGATCCCCGGCAGAGCCGACCGCGACGAAGATATTACCCAGTCGTTTGCCGAGGCGACCGGGCGGCTCAAAATCGCGATAGTCGACCAAGGCGCCCGGCCGAATGACCTTCACTGAGAGGCCCAGCTCCTGTCCCAACCGCACCGCCAACCGCTCCGACTCGAGCTTACCCCACACATAGGGACCCGAGCCCTTGCTGTTCGGCTCCAGCGGATGGTTGTCGCCGATAGATTGACCGTTAGCCTGCGCCAGCACGGCCAGACTGCTCACGTGGACGAAGCGCGCGATGCCCACATTCGCAGCGCCGCGAATCATCTGCTCGGTGGCATCCAACGAATTCCGCTGGTGCTCCTCCCAGCCACCCGCCGTTTCAGCCGCGGCGTGGATGACTGTATCCACCCCCTTGAACAGATGGGCGCCCGCCCCGGTCGCCACATTCGCGACGACATACTCGGCGCCGGCGATCCGTTCCCAGGGCGACGGCTCGCGACGGGCCACGACCCGGACCGGCCGACCCCGCTTCAGCAACGAGCGGACGATCTCCTTCCCCAGGAATCCGGTTCCGCCAGTGACGAGCACCCCGCGGCTTTCCACCGGTTTCGGTGCAGCGGCCGCCAGGGCCCTGGCTTCCGCCGCCTTGAGTGCTTGGGCGACCCGATCGCAAATACGGACGGTCTCCAACAGACTTTCGGGAGAAAGCGGCGAGGGTGTGCGGGTACGGACGGCCTCATAAAATGCGGAAAACAATTCTGCCAGTCCCGGGTAGCTCCGCTGGCTCTTCAGAAAGCGGTTGGCCATCGCGGCCGTCGTGCCGGTCAGGAGTTGCCAGGCTTGCCGGTAGGGCGCGAAGAGCTTGTCGATCCCCGAAGAGCCGGGCCCGACGGCCCGCTGCGTGGTGCTGCGCACATAGTCGGCGAAGAGCGATCCGTTTTTGCCGACCACACGCAAGTAGCTTTCGACCGGACGTCCTTCCAACGTCACGATCAGCGTCCCGGTCACCCCACCCCGTCGCACGAGCGCGTGGACCGTGCCGGCTTGGCTGAGTTCCATCGACATGTGTTCGATCTTCCCCTCACCGGCCGATTCCAGAACACGCAACAGGAGATAGACGGGGTGCGGCAGGATGTCGAGCAATTGATGGTCGGCCCGCAGGACCGTCCGCCCGCCCGGTGCGTGCCGCACCGTCCGAAACGAAAAATAGCTCTCGACGTGCACGACCTTCCCGATCGACGGCAGGTACTCGCTCAGGACGCGCGTGGGCGGCTCGTATAGGAGTTGGTGGCCGGCGCAGACAAGGAGATTGCTCGCACGGGCCTCGTCCAGAATTTGTTGGGCGTCTTCCACCCGTTCCGCGAAGGGCTTTTCGACGTAGATATGGCTGCCGGCTTTCAGCGCCAGCCCGGCGAGCGGCGCATGGGTGGCTGGCGGCGTGATGATGTGGACGACGTCGGGACGTTCGGCGGCCAGCAGCTCTTCGGGAGTCTGATAGCTCTTGATGCCTGGTACGATCCCGCGCATGGCCGCCTGGGCTGCGTCCGAGGGATCGGCCACCGCGATGAGTTCGGCGCCCGCGCAGCGTAGAATGGCGCGTGCATGGTGCTGGGCGTGACGGCCGGCCCCGAAGAGGGCGATGCGGAGAGCGCTCGAGCTGGAAGGGGTCTGGTTCGGCTGTATCACAGTAGTCCCGGCGTCGCAGGACCACTATAGTCTATTTACCAGAATTCTTGAAGAGTTCTTGGAAAATTCGTTACATCCTGTTGCCGCCGTGGGAATTGGGGAAGCAGCGGTCCATGCACTCCGGGCACAGCCCACCGTTGAACTGGATGGCCGAGCGCTCGGCGATGAAGGTCGCCAGATCGTACCACTCACCCGACTCATCCGGCACCCGTTTGCACCAGGCGCACAGATTGATGATGCCTTGAGGCCGGCCGAGACGATCCTGCACGTCCTTCAGCATCCGGCTCGCCGCATCGAGCGCTTCGGCAGGCGCCCCGCCGGGTGGAATCTCATGAAACACCAGCACCGCTCCCAGCACGGTCCCTGAGTCGTCGACCACCGGTGCGGCACTGCCGCGGATCAGCCGACGGACTCCCTCCTTGGACACCAGCACCGCTTCCTGGACCGTCACGATCCGCACGTCCATCATGGCATGCAGCGCGGGATTCTCCACGTGCTGGATCGGCCCTTCCTGCTCGAACCCCATCAAGGTCGTCAGGCTTTGACCGGCCGCCTCGTTCTGGCTCCAGCCGGTGAAGGATTCCGCCGAGGGATTCATGTAGGTGACGCGCCCGCCCCGATCGGTGGTCACCACGCCGTCGCCGATGCACCGCATGGTGGTCGCGATCCAGCGGAGACTGTCGCGCCTGTGCCGGTCGTGATGCGCCCGATGCAATGCCAACTCGATCGCCGTGCGCAATTCGTTCGGCTGATAGGGCTTGAGCATGTAGCCGGCGGGCGAGGTCACCTTCGCCCGCTCCAGGGTGTGGTCGTCGGCATAGGCGGTGAGATAGATCACCGGTACGTCGTGTGTCCGCTGAATCTGCCGGGCGGTTTCCACCCCGTCCATTTTGCCCTTCAACACGATGTCCATCAGAATCAGGTCGGGATGGGACTCGCCCGCCTTGCGGATCGCTTCCTCCCCCGAGGTGGCGGTGGCCGGCACTTTGTACCCCAACCGCTGCAGGCTCACCTGGATGTCCTTGGCCACAACCGGCTCATCCTCCACGATCAAGATGTTGGCTTTTTCCATGGCGGTCATACCCTTTCTGAATACTGCAGCTGTTGGAAGCGGATCTTCCATTCCGTTCCAGCGCCGCTGCAGAGTTCGGTCGTCCCGTCCAGTTTCTCGGCGAGCAGCGTCACCAATTCCAGTCCCAGCGAGTCCGGGTTGTTGAGCACCCCGTCCTTCGGGATGCCGATGCCGTCGTCGCTCACGCACAGCGTGAACGTGCCGTCCAAATGATCCTGTAGATCGATGTGCACCTTGCCGCCGTTGTCGTCGACGAAGGCGTGCTTGAGACAGTTGGACACCAATTCGTCGATGATCAGCCCGCAGGTCAGCCCTGTGTCGATATCGAACTCGACGTCGTCGACGTTGAGTTCCAGCACGATGAAGTTGGGGTCCACGCCGTAGGATCGAAACAGGTGGCCCGTCAGCGTGCGGATGTAGTCGCCCATCTTGATCCGCGAAAGATCGCTCGACCGGTGCAGGGTCTCGTGGAGCAACGCGATGGACGTAATCCGGACCTGACACTCCCGAAAGAGTTGATTGACCAGCGGATCCTTGATGGACGCCGACTGCAGATTGAGCAGGCTGGAGATGACTTGGAGATTGTTTTTCACGCGATGATGGACTTCGCGGAGCAGACTCTCCTTTTCCTTCAGCGTACGGCGCAGCTGATCTTCCATCTCCTTGCGCTCGGTCAGGTCCATGCAGGTGCCGATGTAGCCACCGAACCGGCCGTTCGCCTCGAACAGCGGCACGCCCGTATCGATGATCCATCGATACTCGCCGTCGTGCCGCCGCAAGCGGTACTCCAGCGAAAACGGTTGCTCGGACTTGAAGGCGTCCAGATAGGACTCACGGCAGCGATCCAGATCGTTCGGATGGATCCCCGTAAACCAGTTGTCGCCGATTTCTTCCTGCAGGCTGCGGCCCGTGAACTCCAACCAGCGCTTGTTCACGAACGTGATGTGCGTATCGGGCCCGGCCATCCATACCATCACGGGCGCCGTGTCCGCCATCATGCGGAAACGGGCCTCACTCTCCCGCAGCGCCGCCTCGGTCCGTTTCTTCTCGGTCACGTCGCGGGCGATCGCCGAGGCACCCATGACGCTCCCGTCCAGATCCTTCACCGGCGAGATCGTCAGCGACACGTCGATGCGTTCGCCCTTCTTCCGGCGCTGCACCGTTTCCACGTTCCGCACGTGCTCCCCCCGCGCGATCCGATCGAGCATGGCCGGCACTTCGTCCATGCGGTTGGGCGGACAGAGAATCGAGATCGACCGGCCGATCACCTCCTCCGGCGCGTACCCGTAGACGCGCTCGGCGCCGGTGTTCCAACTCTGGATGATGCCGTTGAGCGTCATGCCCACGATGGCGTCGTCGGACGATTTCACGATCGCCGCCAGCTCCGAAAGGGCTTCCGCGCGCAACACTTCCAACTCCTTGTTGGCCTTGGCCAAGTCGGCCGTGCGCTCCTGGACCTGTTGCTCGATGTCTTCGTTGATGCGGACCAGTTCGGCCTCATCGCGCTGGCGCCGCAAGCACAGCAGTGTCGTCACCCAGATCACCATCAAGGCGAAGGCCCGATTGGTGACCACGACCCAGGTGATGGTCGCGAGCGGTCCACGGAAGACGTCGAGGACCGTCACAGCGGAGGCCAAGGCCGCCACCCAGAAGGTCAGCCGGGGGTGCGGGATGCGCGAGGCGATCAAGACCGGAGCGACGTACAGTGTGGTGATCGTAAGCCCGAGCGGCAGCCACCAGTCGATGGCAAAGATGCCCGCGATGATGGCGAGCGCAGCCCCCAGGACCGGGTAGTGCCGGCGCTGAATACCTAGAATCGTCGATGATGGTGTTGTCATGGCCTGTCCGACGGTTATCATGTCTGTCCATAACTATGAGCAAAGCCTGTGCCCTACGAGAGTTTTTCCGCTTTCGGAAGGGAGTTGAGCACGGACTGTCCCGCGATTCGCTCCAGCCTGAAACAGCCACGGCCCGCCTCGATCCAGCGCCCATCAGCGAGCGCCTTCGTCCCACATGCGGTTGCCGCGTTTCGCCTCATGACCGTATTTCTACATGCGCAGGTTTGAACATCGCCCCCGAGTGGAATCGAGCCTATTGCCGGGGCAGGAGGAGGGGAGCGCTCGATTGTACAACCGTGCCTTCAACGTTGTTCAAGCTTGAACGGCACCTGAAAGAGAACTGTGTCGTCGAATCGACTACCGACCGCGCATCCGGTCGCGCATCTCTTTGAGCATGTCCTCCATCTCCCCTTCAGCCCGCTCCCGCTCGCTGACGAGTTTGTCGAGGTTGTAGGGATGGGCCGGTTGGGTGGCGGCCGGAGGCGGCACCGGTTTGGCCGGTGCCGGCAAGACCGTCGGAGCCGGTGGAGTCGCAGCCGGTGGAACCGGCGCTGGAGCCACGACCGGTGGCGATGCAACCGGCGACGGACCCAGCGAGGTAGCCGGTGTCTGGGGTGCGGGCTTCGGGGCATTCACACTCTGGATGGCCGGCATCTTTACCCCCTGGTCGCGGAGCCAGTTCGCCGCCACCGTTGATTTCAACGCGAAGCTGATGCTGGTGATCGGCATACCGTCGGAAGCCACCCGGGCGATCGCTGTGTTCACTCCCACCATCCGCCCCTGGCCGTCGAGCAAGGGGCTGCCCGAATTGCCCCGATTCAGTCCGGTTTCGGTTTGAAACACATGTTTACCTTGGACACCGTTGAAGTTCTCGAATTCGGCACTGATGACGCCGGTGGTGAGCGTCCAGAGGCCGCCCTGCTCCGGGTGGCCGATGGCTACCACATGGTCGCCGATATGTGTGAGTCCCGATTCGCCGAGCGCGACGACCGGCAGGTTAGCGGGTGGGTTCTGCAGCTTGAGGACGGCCAAATCCAGCGCATTCGAGTAGGCCAGGACTTTCGCGCTCAATCCTTTGGCCAGGTCGACCTTCGGATCGCCCGTGACCCGATCGGGCTTCAGAAAGACGGTCAACCGCGGGTAGGGCTTGCCGGTCGCCTCTTCGATGACGACGTGCGCGTTCGTCAGGATCAATCCGTCCACCTGGACGATGGAGCCGGTGCCCCCACTGCCCTTCCGGCCGGCATCCGAGTGCCCCATCACCATCACGACGCCGGGGGCCGCCCGTTCGTAAATCTCCCGCGGGCTTAACTCCGCAGCTTCGACCGTAGCGCCAAGGACCACACTCACTAGCGCACCGGCGATGCCCACCTTCCTCATCGCGACCTCCTCGAGTCGTGCCCGACTATCGGAATTCGCGCCTCAGCATGACGCGGACACGGGCATTATATAGTCGGAATAACGTAGCAGCTAGCGGGCGGTTTACGGGGGAATCGACGAGAGGTTGTCCCGCCCGGGCCGGCCCACCCGGGAAGGACTTCGCAGGTTCTCTAAAACGGACCGTGTTTCGGGGGGAAGTAGATCCTATCCTCCGGCCCCAGCGTGTTATCAGCGCCATTCCGCAGCGTAACGGCAATAACGTGCATGCTTCTGGAACGTCTCACGCCTGACGTCTCATGCACTTACTGCTTGCGGTAGAAGTCGGCGATGCTCTGCACCACGTACTGCAGCTGCTCGTCGGTCAGCTCTGCATAGATGGGAAGGGACAACACTTCTTCGGCGGCCCGCTCGGACTGCGGGAAGGCCCCTTTCTGATAACCCAGATCCCGATAGCAGTTCTGCAGATGCATCGGCAACGGATAGTACACCTCTGTGCCGACACCCTTGTCCTTCAGATAGGCGCGCAACTCATCCCGTTTCTGAACGCGGACTGTGAATTGATTGAAGACGTGGAAACTCTTGGCCTCGACCGTCGGCAAGGTCACCCGCTCCGACAGCTTTGCGTCGGCGAACAACCGCTCATAGCGCGCGGCGTTTCGACGACGCCCCTCGGCCCACTGATCCAATCGCTTCAGCTTGACCAACAGAATGGCCGCCTGCAGCGCATCGAGCCGACTGTTGATGCCGATGGCCTCATGGACATAGCGGACACGGCTGCCATGAACGCGCAGCATGGTGATCGACTCGGCCAACCCCTTATCGTTGGTGGTCACCATCCCGCCGTCCCCGAACCCGCCCAGATTTTTTGACGGGAAGAAGCTGAAGCAGGCCAGATCGCCCAGGACACCGGCCCGCTTTCCGTCGCGGGCGGCCCCGATGGCCTGGCACGCGTCCTCGATCACGCCGATCTTCCGCCGCTTCGCGATCTGGTTGATCGCGTCCATGTCCGCACACTGGCCGAAGAGGTGGACGGGGATGATGGCTTTGGTTTTGGAGGTGAGGGCGCGCTCCAACAGCGCAGGATCCAGGTTGAACGTGTCCGGCCGGATGTCGACGAACACCGGTTTCGCCCCCAGTCGAGAAATGGCCCCGACGGTCGCGAAAAACGTGAACGGCACGGTCACCACCTCATCGCCCGCCTTCACGCCGAGCGCCATCAAAGCCAGCAGGAGCGCGTCGCTGCCCGAGGCCACGCCGACGGCGTGGGCGCTCCCGACGTATTTGGCGACGGCTTGCTCCAGCGCCACCACGCGGGGCCCGAGAATGAAGCCCTGATCGTCGCAGGTGGCTTCGATCGCGGCCAAAATTTCGCTTCGCATCGACTGATATTGGGCTTTCAGATCAAGCAGCGGAATGTTCATCGTTCCTCCCCTTGCAAAGACTCACAATCGATTCGCCTGTAACGCCATGGCCTCCCGACCGATTCGCGTCCGATGCAGCAGCAGCCCGTACAAGGATTGATATTGTTTGATCGTCTCCTGAATCGTGAATTCCTCGGGAAGTTCTTCGGATCTGGCCTGCAATCCCTTGCGATACGGCTCGTCCCCAAGAACCTGACAGACGCGGTCGGCGATCTGTTGCACCTGACCGGCCGGACACAGCATTCCATGGTCACCCTCGACGATGGCTTCTTCGGACCCACCCACACGCGTGGCAACGATCGGCACGTGGCTGGCCCGCGCCTCCAACAGTACGCAGGGAAGCCCCTCCCAGCGAGACGTTAGCACGAAAACGTCGAAGGCCTTGAGCGTGACCGCAATGTCTCGCCGCCATCCCAACAAAGCGAACCGTTCCACCAAGCCCTCGTCGCGGATCAAATGCTCGATCTGCGACCGCAGTTCGCCGTCGCCGATGAAGACAAACTTCACGTGGGGGATACGCCGCGCCACCACGGATGCGACCCGCACGAAATCGTCCGGGGCCTTTTGAGGTTTCAAGCACGAGATGGTCCCCACCAAGAGTTCGGAAGGGCGTATGCCGAGCACCGCCCGAAGCCGATCACGTTCGGCGGAATCGGTCGGTGTAGCAAATGGGCCGGTATCGATGCCGGGCCTCACGACGGACACCTGTGAGGCCGTGAAGAGTCCCCATTCGATTCCCTGCCGACGATCGGCATGAGACACTGCGATCCAGTGGGTGGTCATGCGTCCAACCAGCCACTCCAGGGCGATCAGAAAGCGACGGAGCCAAGCCGGTTGTGCAGGCGTCACTCCATACCCATGAATCGTATGCACGATGCAGGGCACGGCCGCCAACCAAGCCGCCACCCTGCCCAGGATACCAGCTTTCGAGCTATGCGTGTGCACAATCTTCGGGCGAAGGCTGCGAAACGTCCGGACCAGTTCCCATAGCGCACGCAGGTCGTGTAGCGGGCTGATCTCCCGGATCAGGGAAGGCACGATCCGCACCTGGACCCCTGCCAACGCCTGCGCTTCTTCGGTCAACATGCCTCCAGGCCCCGTGACCAACACCGGATGGAACCGTGAACGGTCCAGGCCTGATACGACCTGCAGGGCCACCTGCTGCGCACCGCCCAATTCGAGCTTGGTGATGACGTGACACACCACGTGCATAGCGCCCTCGGACTCAGGCCGCCGCCTTCCGGCCTAATTGCTCGGCGGTACGCTGCCCCTGCGCCATCGCATCTTCCATCGACGTGTGCTCCCACAAGCCGTACCGCCCGATCGAACTGATGCCTCGCCGATTCAGCTCCGTGAGAATCTGCGGGACCGCGCCGGCCCGCTGTCGGTCGAACAGGACATAGGCGTAGTAAATATCCTTGACGTCGGCCATCACCAGTTCGTCCTGGCGGCGAAGGACGCCGGCCTCTTCCAAGCCCCGGCGTACCACTTCGATCAACTCGTCCTCGGATCTACGGACGGTCGGTTGATGAGAGATCTCCACATACATCGAACTGCAGCCGGGCTGGCCAAGTGCCGGCGAGAAGTTCATCGGGAACCCGGCGCGATAGAACGGATAGCGATGTTCCGGGAAATAGATCCAATGCTTGTCGGAGACTTGTTCCCGCGCGACCGCCAGGTTGACGTTGTACACGGACACCCACCGCAGTCTTCCGGCGGCCTCGCGGATCAAGGCCGGTAAATCGACGCAGCGACGGACGAGTTCCGGTAAGGGAATGGTAGACACCAGGCAGTCATAGTCAACGGTCCGTTCCCCGGCCTGATCACGCAACACTGCCCGTCGACGTGTCGTGTCGACCTCGACCAACTCCGTGCCGTGCGCGACCTCGCTTATGCCAGACAGGAAGGCTTCAGGGAGCACTTTGATGCCCCCGTTCGCCGGATACAGGAACGAAGGGTTGTAGCCGAAAGCCTTATCCTTGATGCCCAGGGCGCCGTTCACCACATCCTTGAGTTCCGGCTTCGGTACCAGCCACGAAACCCACTCAGACGTGAGTTCATCGAGCGGCACCTGCCAGAGTTTCTCGTTGAAGGGCACCATGAAATGTTTGGCGATTCCTTCTCCGAGACTGTCGAGAATCCATTCCTTGAAGGAGGGACTCTCCGGCGGCGGACACGATGACGTCTTGGTCAGGGTGGCAATAAAGCCCATGAGACATTCGCGCACCACCTCCGGCGGGAGCCCATGGGTGTTTACCTGGAAGGGATACTCGGTGTAGGTGTCGTGCGAGAAAATGTACGAGCGGCGGGCGTGGCGTTGCAGTCTGCCCGGAAGCAGGCTCTCTACGAGTGCCTTGATCGCGGCCTGACGGAAATGAAGCAGATGCCCCGTGTAGTCGAACGTGAATCCGTCCTTGACATAGGACCGACAGAGCCCGCCGACCTCCCGCTCCCTCTCGACGATCCTGTAGGGCAGCCCGCGCAGGTGATAGGCCGTGCTGAGCCCTGCCAAACCGGCTCCGACGATCAGAATCATGCGGAACCCGTCCTCCCTACGGGACGTGCCACCGTCTGAGCCGGCACCTCCACCCCGACACGTACGACGTTTACCTTCGTAAGGGCGACCGCCGCACCGGCCAGACACAGCACCGTCATACCGCTCAGCAGCAATGCCAGATCCGGCGGGATGGACATGACCAGCAACCCGATCCCGCCCAGCACCGCCGCTCCCAGGTAACTGATCAGCACGACCTGCTTGACGGACAGTCCCCAATGCCGGAGCCGTATCGCCATGTGATCGGGACTTCCCAGGAATACCGGCAGACCGCGAAGGAAGCGAATGTACATGACGAACAACGTATCGAAGATGGGCATCCCCAGAATCAGCACGGGCGTCAGCAATGAGACCGAGTGCCCTTGGGTGTACTTCCCGATCATCGAGAGCGCCCCCAACATGAGTCCGATGAACATCGCACCGGAGTCCCCCATATAGATGGAGGCCGGCTGCCAGTTATAGCGAAGAAATCCCAGCAGGCTCCCCATCAGCGCTGCCAACATGAACGCGATCGTCTGATCCCCGTTGAGAATCGCTACGACGCAGAGGAAGGCGGCGCTGACGATGCCGACTCCCGCGGACAGTCCGTCCATGATGTCCAAGAGATTGAAGGCATTGATGATGCCCACCATCCAAAACACGGTCAGCGCGATGTCGACCCAATCCGGCAACGATGCGATCTCGATGCGAATCCCGCTCTTGATCAACACGAACACGGCCAGGAGCTGCCCTGCCAGTTTCGTTCTAGGCGACAGCACACCGAAGTCATCGATCAGGCCTAACATGATGATCAGCGTGCCGGCCAGCACGATCCCCAGAACGTCATGACGGAATTCGAAGGTGAAGGCCAGGCTGACCAGAAACGCCAGATAAATGGCGAGTCCGCCGAGATAGGGCACCGGTTCGCATTGGTGTTTGAGTCGGCCGTCCGGGCTGTCGACGATCCCGTACTTGAGCGCAGCGCGGCGTGCCACCGGTACGCCGTACAGCGACATCAAGAAGGCCAAGCAAGCGGTAAGGCCCAACACGATGAGGTTCATGGTCGCTGACGTTTTACGCTCCGGGCATTGCGCGCCCGCCGCTGTTAGGCGGCATACAATTGCGCGACGTACGCACGATAGTCGGTTTCGGAATGGTGCAGGATGACGCGTTGTCTGCCGGCCGCGCCCAACCGGCGGACCTTNNCCACCTCACCCGCCTCGGCCTTCACCCTAACACCCGTCGACTCATCCACCAGTTTCCAGGTGAGCCCCACATCGGTGGCCACCACGGCCATGCCACAGGCCATCGCTTCCATCAGGCTCTGAGAGGGATAATTGTCCTGTCGCTGCAGTGACACAAACACCATGCCGGTGGCGAGCGTCGCGGCGGTATCCGCTTCGAACCGCATCGACACGACCCGCTCCAAGCCGAGCCGGGCGATGGCGTCCCGTACGGCCCCGGCCAACTCGCCTTCTCCCAGGATCACGAATCGCGCGGAGGGCATCGCTCGCGCCACCTCGGCAGCCGCCTCGACAAAGAGCAGCGGATTTTTCTCCTCCACCAGCCTCCCCGCGAACACGACCCACGGTTCCTTGTGGGCCGCCGGTCGGAAGCGGTCTGCGTTGACAACGCTTCCCGAAGACACGCGAATCCTGCGCGGATCGACCCCGCGTCGGACCAAATCGTCCCGAACCTGGTTCGTCAGCGCATCCACACGCTCGCACCGCGCGAGGGCCCAGCGATACAACGGAACGGCCCAGGGCGTCCCCACGTGTTTGGAGAGATTGGGATTGGTGACCGACGCCACGATTCGGTGGGCCGGCCGAACCAGCTTCAGGGGCAACAACACGTACAGCCCCCCCAGCACTACATGGAAGGTGCGCGGCGACGTCCAGACGAACCGAAGCAGGACTCGGATCGCTATGAGGGCGTAGTCCACCTTCCGTATCCAGAATGCTAATCTTGCATTGAGACCGGCGAATACGCCAGCAATTCTGCTAAATGGTTCGCCGAGCGGGATGATTCGGGGCTCGGCTCCGTTCAATACCCCGCCCTCCACCAATCGGCGCCAGAGGCCGGCATTCACCAGAAACTGGGCGTCCGGGTCCTGCGCTACCAGCGTGGAAAAGAGCCGCCCCATACGCCGTTCGGTCCCCCCAAGGGAGGTGTTGTTGACTAGGCAGTAGACCATTTTCACTGTGCACCGCAGCTATGTCAGGCGGCCGGGCGATGGACGAGGTCCCCATACACCTTCAGGAATGTCCGCTCCTCCGCCTGCCAGTTATAGATGGACGCCGCAACCTGCTTCGCATTGGCTTTCATCTGCCGCAGCCGTCCTTCATCGGCCAGAATTCCGTTAATCGCGTCCGCGATGGCGCGGGGCTGCAGAGGATCGAACACCGCCCCGATCTCATGCCCGAGGATCACCTTCCTCATCTCCGGAAGATCGCTTCCGGCGATCGCCAACCCAGCCATCATGTACTCGAAGAGTTTGTTCGGAAGACAGAATTGCGTATTCAGGCACACCGGAATGAAAGGGGCGATCCCGATATCCGCGTGGACCGCCTCCCTGACCAGATCGACCATCCGTACGGGAGGAGCGAACTGCACGCGGGAGTCAAGTCCCTTGGCCGCGACTAAGGCTCGCAGCTGCGGCTCATAATCCCCATACCCCCTGATCACCACGATTCCACGTGTCAACAACGGCACGGCCTCGATGAGCTGTTCGAGGCCGCGGTTCCTGAACAGCAGACCGTGGTACAGAATCGTAGGCTCGTTCCGACCGGTGGGCCCGGCCTCGGCCACAGGCTGGAGCGCGGGAACATTGCGTACCGTCACCACCCCGGGGACTCCTCGGCATTCGGCCAGCCACGAGCCCAGCGAATCGCACACCGTCAGACACAGATGCGCCCGCTTCGCCAGAACCTTTTCGAGCATGGAAAAAAATCCATGCCAAAGCCCCGACTTGATGCCCTGCTGGAACTGCTCTGTGTAGAGTTCGTGATAATCGTACACGAGCTTTCTACCCGGAATCGTCGTACAGAGATAGCCGGCCAGGAGTGTATCGAGATCATGGGCATGATAGACGTCGGCCCGTTCCTTCCAGCCAGACATCGCGAGGCGCAGGTTAATCCACAACACGTTCAAGATCGTGCGTAGATCATGCTGCAGGGTAGCGATCCCCGACTCGGTGCCTGCTGAGACGCTCGGCTTCCCGGTGAGCTCTTGCCTTGTTCCCACCGGTTCGGTACGGCAGCCCCGAAGGCGCCGATACGTCCAGCGGGCCACCCGATACAGACCGGGGAACCGCCGCATCAGGCGTTGAAGCGCCAACCGTGGATGGGGAATGCGTCGAACCAGGTACCCATCCAGCTCTTCTGCATCCAGCTCCCCTTCGGTGAGGCGTACTCCGATCACCGTCACCCGATACCCTGCCTTCACCAGCGATGCCGCCTCGCGCCTGACCCGAGGATCGTGGGTCGCCGGGTTTGTCACCAGCATGCAAATCGAGGTGGCCACGGCGATCCTATGCCACTTCCTGCCTGCACGGCTCGGCAGGTGTTCCCAGGGCCTCGCTGTATAGAGACAACAGCTTCTGTCCTTCCAGGCCCCAGTTGTACATTCCCTGTGCGGCACGCAGCGCATTCTTTCTGATCTGCAGCAGTCGCACCGGATACTCGGTCAGTTCATTCAACACGCGGGCCAGGTCCTGCGAATCCATAGGGTTATAGACTCTGCCCACGTCGTTTCCGACGATGATACGGCGCAGCTCGGGGAGATCACTCCCAACCACGGCGAGCCCGGCCATCATGTACTCGAAAATTTTGTTCGGCAGACAAAACCGATTATTCAGGCAGACCGGCAAATAAGGAATCACGCCGATATCCGCATCGGAGGCAGCCCGCACGAGCTCCATCATCGGCACCGGCGGGGCAAAGCTCACGACGGCTTCAACGCCCTGGTCTTTTACTCTTGCGCGCAGTTGCGGCTCCAGGCTCCCAAATCCTCGGAAGACGATTCGGCCCCTCCGGAGGTACCGCGCGCAGTCGACGAGGCCTTCCAGGCCACGCTCGGGCAGGTATCCGCCGTGAAACAAAATCACCGGCTCACGCGCTGCTTGTACGCGGATTTCCGGGAGCGGCTGCGCTTCCGGGACGTTCATCACCGTCTGCGCCTGTCTGACCCCGTATCGTCCGGCCACCCACTCTCCCAACGAATCGCACACGGTCAGGAGCCGATCAGCCCGCCCGACCAGGACGCGTTCCAGCAGCGAATACCACAGTTTCCAGATGGGACTTCTGACACCCGCCGGAAACTGCTCCGTATACAACTCATGAAAGTCGTAGAAGAGCGGCTTCCCGGTGCGTCGCTTGGCCAAGTACCCAGCCAGAAGCGTGTCCAGATCATGGGCGTGGTAGAGATCCGCCCGTTCCTCCTCGGCCAAGCGAGCCATCGCAATGTTGATCCACACGATGCATCGGATCGCGAGTTGATCGATATTAAGCTGTTGCCAAAACGTTGGCTTGGCGGCGGACGGTGCGTCGCCGCCGGCCTTCGGGGCAGATGCAGGTTGAGGTGGAACGACGACGGGATGGGGCGTCCCATATCGCACGGTTCGATAGGCGGCGCGCAGGCCGTCATGCAGCGTCGGCGACATTCGTTTCAGGCCTTCAACCAACGCTTGCCGAACGGTGAAGAGCTCCGGCGCCACGACTCTCCGAATGCGGTAGCCGTCATGCCACTCGTCCGCCGCATCCTGCGCCCGCCCGACCCCGATGACCACCACGGCGTACCCTGCGCGGACGAGGGTGGCCGCTTCCCGTTTGACGCGGGGGTCGCTTACGACCGTGTTGGTCACGAACATGCAGACCTTCTTCATGGGGTGGGCCTGTCGATGAACATGCGAAACCAGAGCTCGACCGTCAGCCATCGATATATTTCCCAACTGGCGTCGATCTTCCCCTCGCAGTGCAGGTTCACTTTCTGCTCGATCCCCAGCATGTGAAAAATGCCCCGCGCCCGCATTTCCGGCGAAAACAGAATCGCCTTCATTTGGCGCTGCTGGCTCTCCCGAAACCATCGAGCCATCGGCGTCGGATAGCCTTTCTTGTCCTTGCGCTCCGCAATCTCCTTCGGCAGATCGTCCTTCAAGGCCTGTCGAAGCAGGTATTTGGTGATGCCGTCCCGCAATTTAACGTCGTAAGGAAGCCCCAGACAAAACTCGACCAGTCGATAGTCCAGGAACGGCGTCCTCGCCTCGATGGAGTGGGCCATGCTGTTACGGTCTTCATAGTGCAGCAACGCCGGAATGCTCTGTCGGACCAAGTGCCAGTAAAGCATGTTGTTGAGGTCGTCGCTGAATTTGACCGGATACTCCCTCCGGATTTCCCGACCATTCACCTGCGCGGCCAAATCGGCGTGGATGACCGGCACCCACGTCGGGTGACTCCCATACCCGAATCGCGACGCGACTCGCTTGGCCTTCTCCGTCCCACGACGAACCCACCAGGGCAGCCGCGCATACAACTGCTGCACGACGAAGGAAGACGGCGCCACATGTCGGATTTCGTTCGCGGCCCGGAGGAGCGACAGCAAATGCACCGGCCGCTTGGTCCGTTTGAGCTCCTTGAGGAGCATGGCCNNTTGACCTTGCCCTGTGCGGCCTCCATCACCTGCCACTGCGAATACAGTCCAGGCCCGGCGGTCGGCTCGTCCTGGTGCCATACCACCTTCGACAGCACGTCGAACAGGTCTTCGCCCGTCGGTGAGACCGGATACGGATCCGTACCGGCGTAGGCATTCAACACATCGACGAACCGCCGCTCGTTGCAATCCGAATCCTCATACAGGCAACTGAAGGTCTTGATGGGCTGGTCGACCATGCGGCTCGCCAGGGATACGATACTGCTNNCCTCCGCTCAGACAGGTCCCCACCGGAACGTCGCTCCGGAGTCTCAACTTGATGGAATCCCACAAGAGGGCCCTGAGCTGCTCCACCGGGTTGGCATAGTCATATTTGTTGCGAACGGCGTCCCCGTCATAATCCCAGTGACGAAGCACCTGAGTCCGTTGCCCTTCGATCACGATGGAATGGGCCGGGAGGACCTGCTTCACCCCATCGAAGAACGTCTCCTCTCCATCGTCGAGCGCTCCGGAGGGAAGAAAGTAGTATAGGTACGGATAGTTGGGGGTTCTCGCCTCCGGCACGACCTGGAGTAAGCTCTTGATTTCCGACGCGAAGCACACTTGCCGTGACGTGGCGTGGTAATAGAGCGGTTTGACCCCGAAGCGATCGCGCGAGAGGAACAGCCGTTGCCGCCGTGCGTCCCAGATCGCGAAGGCCCACATGCCATTGAACCGCTCCACGCACCGCTCCCCCCACGCCTCATAACTGTGGATGATTACTTCGGAATCGGACCGCGAGCGGAAGACGTGGCCCTTTTCCTGGAGCAGCGGAATCAGTTCCAGATAGTTGTAGATCTCACCGTTGAAGACTAACCAGACGGTCCCGTCCTCGTTAGTCATCGGCTGATGGCCCAGAGGGGAAAGATCGATGATGGCCAGCCGACGATGCCCCAACCCGATCGAACGCTCGACAAACACGCCTGAATCGTCCGGTCCCCGATAGGACATGACGTCGATCATTTTGCGGATCCCGTCGGCCTCGACTGGCTGATGATCCATCCGAATGATTCCGGCGATGCCGCACATGTTCTGTACTCCCTCCGCTGCTCGATCAGACCGTGGTCCGCCGTTTCAATTCGTATTTGCGTATCTTGAGATAATGGACCGTCGTGCCGCAGTACGGATGCGCCACCGAAAGCTTCACAGAAGTGGCATGCGCCCGGAACTCCACGACCCACGGCGCGAGCGGCCGACCGGGTGCGAAGGTCGCCTGAGCACCGCTGGTGATGGTCCCCCCGGCCTCGATCGTCGCTCCGGCCGAAAACTCGCCGGCCACCCGTGGCGCTTCTCCGCTCAGATGGTCCGGCTCAATCGTCAATTCGTAGCGTTGTCCCGGATGCAACGAGGTCAGGGTCCATTCCTGCCTGATACAAATCCCGCCGGACCCGATGTATTCCGCCCCTTGATGCTGCAGCCCGAAGGTGTCTTTGCCGACGGTGGGCTTCTTGACCAGATCCAGTGACAGCGGGTAGGTCCAAGGGCGGTCAGGTACGATGGGTCCCCCCGGAACCGCTCGCTCGTAGATCGCCGGACCGATGAACTGCCGGGCAAGGGTGGGTGCCAGATCCACCCGCCGTTGATTTCGAACCACGCGTCGAACGGATCGATCCCGCCCCTTGCCTCGTTTCAGCTCCTCGAAGGACAAGACGTTCGGATTCCTGTCATTCCTCGGTGTGCCTGTGTAGTACACGCCGTACGTTGGGTCGTAGACGCGCCATTTGCCGTCGATGAACAACTCCGCGACCGTATGCCCCGCCCCCGCCGGAAAGTTGTGCAGGTTGACGTATCGTCCGGGAATCCCTTGCGTCCAAGCCAATGCCAACAGCACATTCGTAAAGGACCCGCACGCGCCGACCTGTTGCCGCATGACTTCCGACGGCTCGCTGGGTCCCTCGCCGATGCGAAACTCCTTCATGCTGTCCATGAAACGGATCACCTTCTCATGCGGCGTCAGCCCCTGTTCCCCGCGCAGAATCACACTGGCGATGTCCACAACTTCTTGCCTGATTGGAATCCGCATGATGGACAGGGGGTTCGAGGGATCGTCGGCAGCCAGGACGATGCCCCGCGCTTGGGCTTTGGATCCAGGCACACTCGCGGTAACCACGAACGAGGGTCCGGGATCGGCTGCGGTCAATGCAACGACCCGCTTGGTCGAGCCTCGGTCGGCCCGGTATTCTTCCAGGTAGTGGCGCCACCGTTCGGCGACTTGTGTCAGATACCAATCGTGCGACCGGGCCGCCACTTTCTCTACTTCTTCGACGTGGACCTGCTGATACTCCGGCCCCGAATACCAGCCCATGTCCTGCGGACGCACTTCAAACACCGCCTGCTTCCATCGACCATCGGCGCGGTTCGTCCACCACCCTCGCCTGATCGGAAAGACATGGTATCCGCTCCCGCGATTGATCCTTTGCACATAGAGCGACAGCTCGGATGCCTGATCGTCTTTGTACCGGATGATCAGCCGATGGGGTGGCACATCGGCCACGTCCCGGAAGACGCGAGTGGGCAATGCCAAGGTCACCATCGTCTGCTGCGACACCTCTCCGTTGGCCCCGACCGGACCTCGGGCAGACCTCCTGATGCGCCTGACGGTGCGCCCATCCACGACCTCCGGAGTGCCCCAATCCGAACCGACGAGCGGGGGGTAGGCAGACCGGTCGTGCGGAGCTCCGACATCTGTACAGGTCGTATCACCCGTTTGAGGATTTTCAAAACAAATTGCGTCTATTGCAGGGCCGGCATCACCTGATCTCAGGGCGATCTGCAAGAGAATTTCCTTTTTTGGATTCAGATCGTACCGCGTCCAATAGCCGGCATCGTACAGGTGGGCATATTCACGGAGGGTGTGCAGGAACGATTGCCCTGTGGAGATCATGGCGGAGTGGTTGAGCTCTTGTCCCGCCTCGATCAGGGTTGAGGTGACCGTCATGTGCGCATTCAGGATATGGGTCTCGTTGGGAACCTCCTCGGCAAAATCCAGCCCGCTCTTCGACCGTGCAACGAGTCCCCCGTCTTTCACAGGATGCTGAAACCCGTTGAAGACCCTGATCAGTTGTTTCCGCAAGAGACCCTGGTCGGCTGTCGTATCAAGCCGGCTCTGGTAAAAGGCCTTGAACACGTAGATCTGTCCGAATGCCGATTGCCAGGGAGCGGGCGTCTCGACATCGTTGTAGGCGTTCGTAAAGTCGAATCGATAGAGCTGCGCGTCGCCTACTCGGCGAAAATGCCGGGCATCGAGCAGCCAGTCAGCGGCCGGCTTGCGTCGAATCTTGGCCGGATCGATTCCTTCAAATCGAGCGTCCTCGCCCTTCATGAATTGTGTGGCGATGTGAAAAAAATGATAGACCGGGGTGCCGGAATGGCTGGTCTTGTCATACCTTCCCTCGATGAACCGTGTCTGAGCGGTTGGTAGGTGTTGGCGAACCACCCCCTTCTCATCCAGCGAATAGACCGGCAGCAAGGGAGTCTGTGTCGGCAGCGCGAGCGGTTTGAGCTCCGTCACCGGCTGCATCGGCTCGTCGACTGGACGAGTCAGACGGGCATACCCTCGCGCGGCGGTCGCCCATGGTTCGAGACGGGGATCAATGTGCGCCAACTTGGTGAGGTAGTCCGCATGCTTGTCCGCGTAGGATTGCCCGACCCACCATCCCAAGTCCGTGACGCGGATCGGGATTCCCCACCTCCGCCATTCACCGGATCCCTTCAGCAACAGATCTCCCCCCCGCACATCCCTGAACGCCGGTCCCGGGGCTATGCTTCTGGCTTGGACGGTGACGTATCCCGGTCGTTCATCCTTGTAGGACACGAACAACTCGAACCAGTCGGTACGAAGGTTGTCTTTCCAGTCGGAGGGAAGCGACAGGTAGAAGTAGGTGGCCGGTGCCAGCAATTGTCCCTGCCGTTCATCCTGAGGGTCTGCCGGACTCACGGACTTGAGGCGTCGCACACGACGCCCATCGAGCTCTTCCTCCGGACCCCAATCGCTGCCCTCGATGCGCGTCGCCCCCGCGCCTTCGCGTGCGCCGACTTCCAACACTCGTTCTTGGTTAAAGAGGGGATCTCTCAGCGTGACTTTTTCTACTGCGAGCGGCGGCAAGGTCTCCCCGTAGGGATTGGTGAAACGAAACCAGAGTCCCTCTTTTTTCGGATTCAGGTCGTACCGCAACCAATAGCTGGTATCATACAGCGGAAGCCACTTCTCGAGCGTCTGAATCCCGCGTCGAAGCCATCGCCGATATTCTTTCCGGCCCGTCGCTTCCGATAACTCCTTGATGGCCAAGAGCGCACGCATGTGGCCGTTGAGGATGTGGGTGGGATTTTCAACGGGCACGGGAATCTCCTCGAACCACACGTCCTCTCCATGCTCGAATAGGAGTCCTCCTTCCCGTATGGGCCGGAACAGTGCGCGCGCGGCTCGCTCTGCAGCCTCGAGATGCATAGGCTCGTGACTGCGACTGTAGGCGGCGAGCAACGCCTGAATACCCACGGCCTGACCGAAGGCGCTCGACCAGGGTGCATGAATTGTCACATCGTTATAGGTACTATCGAATGGATATTCCCACACCCAGTCCCCTGCCCTATTCTTGCGCAGGCTTTTCGCCAGATGCTGGACGCAGGCGCGGAACTTCGCCGGATCCTGTGCTACCGGTTTGGAATCATCGTAGGTTTCAAGACCCGCATACTGCAAGGCATACAGGGCGATCCAGGCTGGGTGATACACCCGGCCGATGTCTTTGATCTCCAGCACGGGTACGCCTGCCGCGTCGAATCCATGCTGTGCGCGCTCAACGTCGGTCTGTTTAGGGGTCGTGATCGTTGGCGGAAGCGGATGTTCAGGAGCGGCAAGGACGGGGCTGTCGGGACAAGTAATGAAGAGTCCTGCAACAAGGACGAACAGGAGACTGGCAGTTAGGTTGGCGGATCTCATCTGCAAGTACCTGAGAGAAATGCACCCACACTACGCACGTCCATCGGAAGACGCGGTCAGACATTTGATTCGCGACAGCACGACGTTGAGCCGTCCGACGATCGTACGTCTGGAGGCAGCAAGGAGCCGCTGGCATCGGGCCGAGAGCTCGCTCGTTTCTTCCTCCCGACGGTCGCATTCCTCCTTCAGCCTCTGCGTAAAGGCATGCATCGCCACGGATGAGTCCGGCGAACAACCTACCCAGCCTCGTTCTTGCCTTGACGAGGCTAGGGCCTGAGGGTTGCGCATCCATCCGAGCTCCAGAATATACTCGCCGTAGACAGGAAGACTGAGTAGTACTGTCCGAGGGCCCGGCAGGGCCATGAACCTCGCACGACCCTCCGGATTTTGGTAGACGACCCGCTCCTGTCCCTTCACATTCTCCAGACGAAGTGTTTCCATCACGATCGGTGCGCCTGTGGCGTCGATTTGGAACACCAAGCCGTATCGTGACAACTCAGCAGCGGGGAGTCTCACCTTCGTCCTGAACCGACCGTTGACCCGCAACGTAACCGGTGAGTGATAGCCGCACACCTGATGGAACGACCAGAGCCTCAATTGACTCGAACCAGCGGCGACACCGGAGCATTCCAGTTCGACCTGCCGGGTGTCCCTCTCGCACAGGCTGAATGCCACCCAGAGCGGGTGCTCCCCGCCGATCTCCACCCCTTGAGACACCTCCCGCCCACCCAGGAAATATGGAAGATGCGAAAACGGTGTAAAGAAGGACCGTCGATGCAGCGCCGGGCGCCGCAGATCCAGCGTCGCATTGCTCAACAACAACTTGTCCACCGTGACGCTTGTCCGATGAGCGTCCAAGAATCCTCGCTGAGGCGAACCCGACTCCGCAGGACCTTTTGCAAACAAGGTCACGCATTCAGTTCTGCGCATCGTGAGATCCGCCACGGAAGGATCGTCAACACAGGCATCGCGGGACAGGCAATCGAGCGCAGCGGCCACGGTTTCGTTGGGCCTGGCCCGTCTGGCGGCGTGACTGCCGCAGTTACGACACAGCAGGGCTTCAGAGGGCGCCGGGTCCAACAGAAATAGCCGCCTGAGCATCAGCACCTCAGGCGGATAATCGCGCCACACATCACCGCTGAGAATCTGCAACCGGAGGGACCACTGCGGATGTTCAAACAGAGCGGCGACGTCTCCCAGGCCATACGATCGAAGATGATAGTTCACATGATAGTAATCGCCGCAATCCGCACAGCACACGGCACCGAGCATCAGTTGTTCCTGTAACGGTACGGTGACAATCAGGTATTTCGCGGCCGTACGCTGAAGCTCCGTGACGGCAAGGCGCTGCGCATCATCATCGAGATGCTCCAGCACGTCGTTGATCATCACGAGATCGAACGCCTGATCCTCAACCGGCAAACGGGTCACGTCCCCCCGCAGGCGGTTCCCGGCGGCTTTCCGTACCGCATCGCCAGACAGATCTAACCCTGTCACACGGCACCGGTCGGCCAATCGCCTCGAGACGAACCCATCACCGCACCCGACGTCCAAGACAGTACGAACGTCGTCCGGGACGATGGCGGCAATGTCGTCCGCAGCCGCCTCCTGATAGGCACATCGCCCACCCATTCACACCCCGTTTAGCCGCGTTGCAGCAATTCGACCGTTGCCGGTTGACGACAAATCCCATGGTCGGTCAGATCCATGGCATCTTCGTTGACCACTTGCAAATACAGCGATCGGTCGAGGACATGGTACGCCTTCGCCTCATGGCCTCTGTCCGGGCGCTCATGAAAAATGCCGATGCTTGCCACGTAATGCCCGGCCCCCAACAAGAGTCGATCCCCACGGAACACCACGGTCCCTGTCCCCGAGAGCCGATCCTGTCCCAATTGTTTCGACGAAGCGATCCACTGACAGGCGCATCGCCCCGAGGTCAGATAGACGCACAGCACGAATACCGGATCCTCGACGATCTCCTGCGCTTTCCATGCGATGACAAACTCGAACGGCCGGAGCGACACCAGTGTGCGAACGTCGTATGAGTCCCCGACGTTCACCGTGACTCCGGTGACTACGACTTCCCGAGAACCGTACTCATGCGTAAACTCGCCTCCCGACCCACTGCCATTGGATCCTTGAGATGATCCAACCCGAGGGACCGCGCTTTTCTCCCGAAGTCGCGCTTCTTCGTCCTGTCGGACGCTGCGGGCGTAATCTCGCAATACATCAAGAGCAGCGCCTTCCGCTTTCACGATTCCTCGTTCGAGCCAAATCACGCGATGGCACAGAGCTTGGATCGCTCCCAGGTCATGACTGGCCATTAGGACCGCCACGCCATGCTCGTCGCTCAACTGTTGAATCCGCTCGAAGCATTTACCGACGAAGTAAGCGTCCCCCGTCGCCAGAATTTCGTCGACGACCAGCAGTTCTGGCCGAACCGCCGTGGCTACCGAAAAGGCCAGACGGGTAAACATCCCCGATGAATACGTCCGGAGCTGCTGATCGATCGCGTCCCCCAACTCCGCGAACTGGATGATCTCTCGCTCTAAGTCTTCTGCGTTCCGCTGAACCTGTTGATAGGCCAGCGCCGCCCCGATGTTTTCGCGTCCCGTCAGTTCCGGATGAAACCCGATCCCCAATTCCAGCAAGGCACGGATCCGGCCCTTTGCCACGATGGTCCCAATCGTGGGCGAGACGGTGCCGGCTACGATCTTCAACAAGGTGCTCTTTCCCGCTCCGTTGCGCCCGATGATGCCGACTCGTTCGCCGCGCTTGATCGTAAGATTCACCTGGCGCAACGCCCACAGCTCCTGTCGCTTTCGACGGCCAGAGAGCGCCACGCCCGATAGCCCTGTCGCATAGAGCAGCCGCTCGAGCGGTGTCCGGCATTGCTGATACACCTTGCTCAGATTGCGGGCTTCGACCACGATGGCTTGTTCGTCAGACATAGTCCACTAAGACGTTCCGGAGCCGTGCGAAGAACCAGAATCCTCCGACAAAAACGAACAATGATTGGAGGCAGAGCATGGTGATGGTGAAAACATCGGGCAGGACCCCACGCACGACCACATCCTGCCAGGGCACGATGAGATAGGTCAGCGGATTCAGCCATACGAACGTTTGCAACTCCGAGGGAACCATGTCGACGGAATAGGCGATGGGGCTGGCCAGCATCAAAAACAACGTGAGCAAACCGGAGACATTCTGAATGTCACGGATGTAGGTATTGGTGGCCGCCAGCACCCAGCCCATGCCGAGCAGAAGGCACAGTTGCGCGGCCCAGAAGGGCACGACCAGGAGCGTCGCCCAAGACCAATGTCCCGCAACGGCGGCGGCCAGCAACAGCAGGAGCATGCTCACGACCTGCTTCACCTGACCAGCCAGGATCACCTTGACCGGGATCATTTCGATGGGGAAGAGACTGTTGCGAAGCAAACTCGCATTGCCGGTGATCGAGGTGATGCTTGCCTGAAGCGCCTCGGAAAACCCCAGAAACGGAATAAGTCCGCTCATCAGAAAGAGCACGTAGTCGATGGATGCTATGCCTTCGACGCGAATCCGAAACACAAAGATGTACACAAAGGCATAAGCAGCCAGGAGTATCAACGGATACAGCACCACCCACGACAACCCAAGCAGAGAGCCGACAAACCGTACCTTAATGTCGACGGATACAGTCTGGGCGAGTAACCGCCGGTACTTCCACAGCAGTGCGAAGGGGTGAGCCACTCCCCCAAGAGAGCCAGGCAGAGCCCACGACGCGTCGAGCCCTTTCACCGTTTCTTCTCCCCGCATCGGATCACACCATCTGAGACAAGCACTCCACGATCCGTTCCGCCGCATGCCCATCGCCGTAAGGGCTTTGCGTTTCAGCCGGCCTCACGGAGAGTGCCCGCTTCACCGCAGCCAGAATTCGTTCAGGACTGGTGCCGGCCAGTTGGTTCCACCCGCTGTCGACCGTCTCGCCCCATTCCGTTTCATCCCGAAGCGTGACGCAGGGCACCTTGAACATGAAGGCCTCCTTCTGCACGCCGCCCGAATCCGTGAGAATCAGCCGGGCATGTCGCTCGAGCGACAACATCTCGTGGTATCCGACCGGGTCGATGACGTGTACGGCGGAAGGGATCGTCCGCCTCGGCCCGCTCGCCAACGTGACGCGGGTCCTTGGGTGGAGCGGAAGCACCACCGGCATACCGACCTCTCCCAATGCCTCCAGGATGTCGAAGACGGTGTCGCCCTTGCTCGTTGCCTCCGCCCGATGGATCGTCGCGAGCGCATACTCACGCGGCCTGAGGTCCAACTGTTGCAGCACCGCCTCGCGCCCCGTATGCTGAGCCATGTAGTACAGCACGGAGTCGTACATGACGTCGCCGACTACACGCACGCCTCGCACGAGCCCTTCACTCGCCAGGTTCCGCTCAGCCTGCTGGGTGGGGCAAAAGAGTAGTGTCGATAAGTGATCCGTGACGACCCGGTTGATTTCCTCGGGCATCCCACGATTGAAGCTTCTCAAACCTGCCTCCACGTGAGCGATCGGGATCCGGAGTTTGGCCGCAACCAAGGCACCCGCCACGGTGGAATTCGTGTCGCCGTACACCACGACGAAGCGTGGATTCTCTCGCTCGATCACCTGCTCCACGGCCTCGAGCATTCTCCCCGTCTGCTGGCCATGCGATCCCGACCCCACGCCCAGATTGTACGCAGGGCTGGGAATGCCGAGTTCGCGGAAGAAGATGCCCGACATGCTGTCATCATAGTGTTGCCCGGTATGGACCAGCACTTCCTGAATGGCCCCTTTGCCGCCACGCGCAGCATTGTCCGACAGGATGGCCCTGGACACGCAGGCGGCCTTGATAAACTGAGGGCGTGCCCCGACGACCGTGACGACTTTCACCACCGACTCCCTATTGCACACGCACGCAGGAGGACGTCAGAAATCGCGACGCTGGAAAATGATGCAGGCCGCCGTCAGCAGCACAGCGGTGTACAGAAGGCCGTAGGCAGAGGCCTGCAACTGATACGTCAACGGAATCGCCGCGCCGGTTGCAGCCTGTCCCTTGATATTGAGGAGTTCCAGATTGGGCCACAGATAATAAACACCGTTGACCAGCACCTTCATCGCCTCACTGGTACTCCGCTGCCCCAGGGATCGCAGATCCGTCGTGAGATGGCCGACCACGTAGAATCCCAACGTCATAATCGCACTCAACGTCGATGTGCTGAACGTGGAGAAAAACAAGGCCAGCGCCGTAACGAGCAGGAGTTCGACGAAAATCAGCTCGAGCGCCTGCAGGAGGGAGAAATGCATCGGAGCCAGATAGACTCTAAGCGTTCCCAGATACACCAGGAACATCACCGCCATGTTCACCGAGATGGTGCCCACCAAACCGAGGTATTTTCCCAGGACAAACTGGGTCCGGCTGATGGGCCGCGCCATGATGGTATACACGGTCCGCCGCTCAATCTCCTTGCTGACCAGTCCGATACCCACGAAAATCGCAATGATCACGCCGATCAAATTGATCGTCGCCAACCCCATGTCGGTGATGATCCGACGATGCTCCATGATCGTGAGATCGGCGAGCAGCAACGAGGCGCCGATCAAGGCTACCGCGAAGAACAGCAGGTTATAGAGAATCTTGTCGCGTAGGTTCTCTCGGAACGTATTGAATGCGATCACGCCGATCTGCCACATCATCGCACCTTCTCAGATCCCGCCGCTCCGGCCGGCTCCACGAACAATTCCTCCAGTGAACCCTTCTGGGGCGTCACAGAGATCAACTTCCCGCCCTGCGCCCTGACTCCCGACAGTAGTTCTTCCAAATGCTCCAAGCCCGGCAACACAAACAGGGCCTGCCTCCCCCGATGGATCACTCGCTCCGCCAAGCGCATCATCGCGGGGTGTGCATCCGGAGCAATGCCCTCACAGACGACCTCCACCGACGAGGTCTGCCCATGCCCGACGAGCTCGTCCACCCGCCCGCTGGCGACCAGTTTCCCTTTCATCACGACACCAACCCGGTCACAGATCATCTCCACGTCCGGAATGATGTGCGAGCTGAAAAAGACTGTTTTGCCCTGCTCGCGCAGGCTGAGAATGATGTCCCGGATTTGCTTTCTTCCGATCGGGTCCAGCCCTGACATCGGTTCGTCAAGCACCACCAATTCTGGGTCGTGGATAAGCGCCTGCGCCAATCCCACACGTTGCAACATACCCTTCGAGAATTTTCGCAGCTGTCTGTGACGCGCCTCGCTCATTCCGACCATCGCCAAAAGGTGCGTGACGCGATCGCCGAGGGTGGCCCTGTCCAGCCCCGCCAGATTGCCGTAGAAGTACAGAAACTCCTCCGCAGTGAGGTAGTCATAGAAATATGGCGCCTCGGGCAGAAACCCTATTTTCCGTCGGACCTGCACGTCGCCGACCCTGCTTCCCAAGACTTCGATACGTCCGCCGCTGGGCGACATGAGTCCCATCAAGATCTTCAGCGTGGTGGTTTTTCCGGCTCCGTTCGGTCCAAGGAATCCGAAAATTTCTCCACGGTTTACGGTCAGGGAGAGTCCCGCCAGTGCCATGACCGAGGGCCGTCCAGGCCACCCCGAGGTAAACTCTTTCGTCAGATTCTCAATCCGAATCACATCCATATGCTCACTCCTCACCATCAAGTCTTGGGCGTGGATCGGCAGGCTGTTGTGCGATGCACCCTGAGCCGCTCACGGAGCTTTGTGCTCGCAACATGCCCGTCGTCGGAATTGAGCTCATAGACCCCGCCCAACGGTTCAGTCGGAATCTTCTCGATCAGGCCCCGCGTCACGAGATCCTGCAACTTCATCGGCAAGCGACCCAGCATCGAGCGATAGCGCAACACCGCTCCCTCCAACACCCGGATGTTCCGTTCCGTGACGACTTCCTTCAGACGCTCGACCAGCCCTTCGCGTACTCGCTCATCGCGAGTTTGGTCGATGAAGCGAACCAGAAATTCGATCGCGGCGTCGGGGTCGCCCGCCTCGACGCGCATACGCGCCGCCAGTTGAGGCAAATAGCTGGGCGCCCCCGGGAGAGACGAAGCAATCTGCAGGTACTTGGCGCCCTCGGCAGGATCACAGAGTTCGAAATAGTGGTTGTACCCGATCAGATAAGGAAGCTCCCACACTTCGGGATTGTTGCGCATTCCCTTGCTGAGGATCTGATTGCTCTCCTGAATCTGGTGGGCATGGACCGTCAGAACCGTCCCGGTGGCCTGGTAGGAATACGAGAATTTGGGATCCACGTCGGTCAGCACATCCACGGCGTGATAGGCCCAACGGTATCCCTCCGCCGGTTCATACATGTTCCCGAAATGTTGAACCGCCTTGATCCATAGAATGTCCGCCGCCACTTGGTTATAGCCCAGCGCGGCGACTCTCAAATACTTCCCCTTGGGCAGATACATGAGCTCTTTGGCACGCGTGGCAGCTGGCCGCTGCTCGTCCAGCCCGTGCAGCAGTGATGCGCACAACGCTAAGAGCAGCCCTACAGCCAGAAATGCGAAGCCCTGAACAAAGTTCTTTGAGGAGCGCGCGCGGTTCATGTGGACAACCCTGCCTGCCGGAGGATGGCTTTGAGCGATTCGGCGTTGGTTCGAAGGTACCGCTCTTCCACCGGATCCTTGGTCACCTTAGCAAACTGCGCCTGCCGCGCAATGATTTCTTGATATTGTTCCGAGGCCCTCCGGAATGCATCGGGTCGTCGGAGACTGATGTAATGGGAAATCAGCCATTCCCGTGCCGGAAGGAAATTGGGCTCCATGGCGATGGCCCGCAATGCAACCGATTCGGCCAACTCCGGTTCGCCCAGCTCACGATGGAGACTGGCTAAGGCGAGGTGGTGAGCCGGCACGAACGGTTCGAGTTCGATTGCCCGCTGGTACTCCATACGCGCGGCTTGCAGCGAGACCCGACGCTGCGCGTCGGTCGAATCATGGAGGGGCTGTGGTGCGGAAGCCAATGTCAACACGCGTCCGAGGAGCGCATGTAACCGGCCGTCCATTGGGTTTCGGTCGATTGCCGCCCGTAGCTCCTGGACGGATTCCGCTGCCTCGGCTGGATCGTGCGTCCGTTCATAGCTCTGAAACTGCACCGCAGCCAATCCGCTGTGATACAGCGCCTTTCCTGGATCCAAGGCGATCGCCTTCCGATGCTCAGTAGCTGCTGCTGACACATCATGTCGTGAAACAGCCTGAAGTCCGCGATCGTAGTGGTACCAGGCCAATCCCACTCGAACCACATCCGCCACAAGAAAAGCGATTAGGACGGTCCCGCAAGAGGCCCAGATCCAAGGCTTCGCAATCACCGTCCGCGGGACGGAATTGGAGACTCGTAGCGGAAACGTCCTGACGGCAAGCAGAAGGCCTGCACAGTAGATCAGCGTGATCACGATCCCCGGCTCGTGAAAATTTGAATCCACTCCGGCATGAACGAACCCTCCGACAAGGGCGCCGGTCAAACCGACCAGCGCAGCCCGCTGATGCCGATTCACTCTCTGCCGGAGAACACGAACGGTTTCGTTCCCCAGAGCCCAGAGCCCCCCAACCAGCACGAGCAGTCCGGCGATGCCCATCTCCACCGCAATTTGGAGATACTCATTGTGGGACGTTTGCGCGACCTTGCCATACCGTGCGATCTGCCCCTCAATTGGAAATGCATATCGAGGGTACAGATACTGGTAGAGCCCTAACCCGACCCCAATGGGATAGTCCGCAATCATCCGCCCCGTCCTCTCCCACATCTGCAAGCGGGAATAGCTCTCCGGGTTATAGACGTGTTCTGTTTGCGCCCGGTTCCGAATGGGGTTTGGAATGATCACCAGACAGAGGATCGCAACCATGAGCAGAAGGAGGCCACGCCGGCCGAATCTCGCCAGTAACACAACGCTCAGCCCGCTTATGAATGCCAACAGGGCTCCGCGAGATCCCGTGATGAGCATGCTCCAGACCATCAGGCCAAGTCCGGCAGCCCCACCGAGCGGCATCCACAGCCGGGAGAGCGGTTCCCGCCCACAAACCAGTCGAGTCCAGCGAGTCGACGAAAACCCCAGGTATGCCGCCATGACCGTCGAGGCGATCGCCAGGTACCCTGCCAAGAAATTCGGGTTGAAGAAGGTTCCGCTCGGTCGAACGACGCCTTGCAGGAGTTGCACCACGGTGAGCAAGGCTTCTCCCACGCCAACCAGCACGAGCGCACTCACCAATACAAAAACATGTTTCCATTCATCAATGCAAAAGACAATGAAATACAGCAATCCGGTGTATCCGAAGAGGACGCGCAACCATTGTGCGCTTTGATTGGCGTATGGCGACCAGAGCGTTGAGAGGACGGCCACGCCGAGAAAACCAACCATCGCGAGCACGACGGATTTCGGAAGCAGATGCGGCAGGACGGTGCCCGCGACTGTCCGGTAGCACACCACGCCCGCCATGGCCAGGATCAGCAGCCGAATCCCCATGACAGCAGTATGCGTGGTACCTCCCTCGAGCAACGGGGCGAAAACCAGCAACGTCAGGCATAGCGCATGGAAGACGATTCGTGAGAGATCAAAAGCACGGATGGGAGAATCGCTTGGGTCTGATGGAACCATAGCCGACGGAAGCGATGAGGGTGACGAGTGATGGATACCGACCGCTTAAAATGCATCGGGTGGAGCAGGCTGACGCCTGCTCCACCCTTCGAGACACGAACCGAACCCGTAACCGTTAGCTGGTCACGTCATTCGGCTGAGCACCGGCCAGACCTTCCTTACGATCGTTCACGAACCAACCGTCGTTGGTCGCATCGTTGTCGAGGTTGGCTGCCGCCGCAGCGGTGAAGCCAGCCGTCACACCGGAAGAGTTCGCCACCACCACAGCCGCGTTCGTATAGGCAACAGCCGACACAACAGGAACCGCAGTCCGGATGACGTCGCAGTTCGCAGCCGGGCAGTTGATGGCCGCGTTACCACCGGTTCCGCTCGCAGCACCCGTGTAATAGGTATAGCGGTTAGACCCACCACCGGCCAGCTGGAAGCCGATGTTGTCGAACGCACCATAGATGGAGCGCTCGCCGAAGAACGACGTCTGAGCGACGAAGATACCGCCCAGGTTCGTCCGGGCTTCCGCCTGGCGCGACGTGGCCTGGTAGCGCAGGAAGTTCGGGATGGCGATGGCCGCCAAGATACCGATGATCGCAACCACGATCATCAACTCAATCAGGGTAAAACCTTTTTGACCCTTCACCTGTTTCAACATGTGTAACTCCTCCTTTTGCTGCGTTGTTACTTCAACCGACTGACTACGCTCTTGCCGAAACCTCATCCGAAGACCTTTCCAAGTTGAGGTGCGACCCTTACCAGGTGCTTCAAAGCAGGATCTGTGCCGTGTACCTCCTTCCTTCCTTGACTGACATTCGGCCGTATTTTTCAGCACTTACCGTTTTCCGACTACCAACCGACCAGGGACGGCCCTGTCAATGCCTCCGCTTTCCGTCGTAAGGTGACAAGATTTGCCCTACCCCATCACATCATTCGGCACGGCGGCGGTCACCCCTTGCTTCAAGTCATTGACGTACCAGCCGTCGTTGGTGGCGTCGCCATCGAGGTTGGCGGAGGCCGCCGCCGTGAATCCGGCCGTTGCGCCAAGGCTATTCGCGACCGTGACCGCAGCGTTCTGATAGGGAATGACCAGGAGAGCAGGCGCGGAAGTCCTGATGATGTCGCAGTTCGCAGCCGGGCAGTTGATGCCGGCGTTGCCGCCGTTTCCGTTGGCCGCTCCCGTGTAGTACGTGTAGCGGTTGGTCCCCGCCCCGGCGATTTGAAATCCGATCAGGTCGAAACTGCTGTATGTGGAGCGTTCACCGAAATAGCCCGTCTGGGCCACAAAAATTCCCCCGAGATTTGTCCGAGCTTCGGCCTGCCGGGAGGTCATCTGATAACGAAGAAAGTTCGGAATGGCGATGGCCGCCACAATTCCCAGAACGGCAACGACGATCATCAATTCAATGAGGGTAAAGCCCTTTTGCAGTTCTAGTCTTGTCGTCTTCGCAAGAGTTCGGGCGGCTGTGGCGACTCTCATGGTCAACGTCCTCCTACCGGGAACCCCAAGGGTTCTCCATCTACGCCAAGCAGGCAGCATGCCAGCATATGAACGGCGCGGTCGAATGATCTAAACCCAGTGAAACCCTTACGTTTTTCTCGACGACGTGGTGGGCTTCAACGGAAAACGCCAGGATGAAGGGAGGCTTTGGTCTCTCTTGAAGGCCGAAAAACGGCTCTTGCGGACGTTCCCCGCTACCGAGAATCATCCGCCCCTACCGGCTAATGTCGTTGGTATCCTGCACCCCAAGCCCCGGGGCAAGGTCGCTGACATGCCATTCATCGGCCGTCGCGTCGTTATCCAGATTCGCGGTTCCTGTAGCGGTAAAGCTCGTGGACGTCGATCGGGCTTGAACGACCATGTTTTCTGGCATGATCGGGCCGACCAATGCATTGATCGATTCGATGACACCGGTTCCGGCGCCCGTAGAGTCTGTCTTTTCCGCTCGGTAGGTGTATCGGTTGGTCGAACCTGCCAGTACGAACCCGATCTCGGCGAATCCGCTGAAGCGGTGGCGATCGCCGTAAAACGCTGTTTCGGCCACGTAGATCCCGCCCAGATTGGTAAGCACTTCACCCTGGCGCGAACGGGCTTGATACCCGAGATAGGCCGGAATCGCGAGCGTGGCCAAAATGCCAATGATCAGCACCACGATCAACAGCTCAATAATCGTGAACCCCCGAGCACCCGCACGAGATGCATGGGGACGGAAGGAAAGCCTGGCTCTCGTAGCCAATCGAACTATTCGCGACCCGTACACGGGGGGACCTCTGAAGCGAGACGTTGACATCCGTTACTGCCGGTTGATGCAGTCCCGTGTCTCAAAGATAGCAGAGAAATGAAAAGTTACTGGGCCTGGGGGGGAGTCTTGTGGTCGGACACGCGCTGCATGGCCTGACGAATGCGTTCTTCCTTGGTGGGGTCGCCCAGGCCAAGATCGCGGAACCGTTGCATGAGTTTGTCGTTGGAGGGATCCAGTTCCAGAGAGTGAACAAGCGCCTCGCGGGCCTCCGAAAACTGTTGTTGTTTCAGATAGATTTCGCCGAGGTGCTCATAGATCACAGGATCGTCGCCGACTAGGCTGACGGCCCGTTTGATCTCGGCTAATGCTTCGGCCAGGAGGCCTTTCTTGAAGAAGGCCCATCCCAGGCTATCCACGTAGTAACCGTTGGTCGGCCGCAAGGCCACCGCTTGCTTGGTCAGGGTGATAGCCTCTTCGATCTTCACGCCCCGCTCGGCGTAGCTGTAGCCGAGATAGTTCAATGCGTCGGCATGGTGTGGATCCAACTTCAGAGCGGTTTCCATCGATCGCACAACGTCGTCGAAACGGTTCAACTTGTCGTACACGGTTCCGGCGTTGAAATGCAGGTCGGCGTTGTCGGGATTGTGGCGAATACCCTCCAGAAACGCCTGGAGCGATGGTTCGTACTGTTCGGTCTGAAAGTACGAGAGGCCCAGGACGATATGCGCTTCCGGCTGCTTGGGATTGAGCCGACTTGCCTCGCGCAGGTGCTGAATCGCCTCTCCATACTGCTTCAGCCGGTATTGGAGCACGCCCAAATGCAGGTGTCCCTCGAAGTACCCCGGCTCGAGTTTCAGATTGAGGCTGTAGGCCTCGACGGCTTTGGGATACTCCTTGGTTTCCTCGTAGAGGTAACCGAGGTAATCCCTGACTTTGAGCTCGGCTGGTCGCACGGTGAGGATCTGGCTCAACCGTTGAATCGCTTTGGGGTATTGCTTCTGCTCCCCATAGATGAGCCCCATCCGCAACTGGGCATCTAGATCCGAAGGATCTTCCGCCAGCATGCCCTCCAATTCCTGCAATGCCTCTTCATATCGCTTGGCCATTACCTGTAGGCGAATGAGGTGGTGCCGGATTTCACGATTCTTGGGATTCACCCCTTGGAGATAGCGTCGGTACACCCCAATAGCCTTATCTCGATCCTGCTTCGCTTCGTACACCGCCCCCAGCGCCACATATGCGGGCTCGAACGCCGGATTCAACGTGACAGCCTGCTCAAAATTCGGCACCGCCTTATCGAAATCCTTCGCTTCGACCGCGATACGCCCCAGGTAATAGTGGCCGACCGCCGAATCCGGGCTGGCCTTGATGCCGGCACGAATCGTCTCCTCCGCTTCAAGAAAATGTTTCTGGTTCGCCAAGAGCAACCCCTTGGCAAAAAAGTGTTCGCTTCGCTGTGGTTCCAATTGGATGGCACGATTGAACAGTTGCAACGCCCGGTCCGGTTTGCCGGCTGCAGAGTACATCCCCCCGATCTGACCGAGCACCTGCGCGTCCAATCCCGGCGCATCGGCGATCTCATCGGCATACTTCATCGCCGCCGGCACATCTCCCATCGCAAAATGCAGCACCGACAATCTGGATTTCAAGTAGTTCGACGAGGGATCGATCTGGAGTGCCGCCTGATACTCCTTGATCGCTTTCTCCGGCTCCTGGTCCAGTTCCGCCTGATACCCCAGCATAAAATGGTAGGACGCGCGGGAATCGGAGGAAGGCGGGAGCGCCCGAGGTGGGGCGGGTTTCACATTGGGAATAACGGGTGGGGCGGGTTTGGGCGACGGGCTCGCGCTGCAGGCCATCGTCACGAAGGAGATGATGATGACCACCATCCACCAAGCTGTTCTCATACCCGCCGTCCCTCGTGCATCGGATGACAGCCTGTACTGCAGGGATGGTTGTTGCACAGTATTGCTCGACTCGCAGGAGAGCGCCCGGGGGAAACGTCGTGAAATCTTTTGGAATTATACCGGCAGGGGAAAGGGAGCGTCAAACGGCTTCGCGGTTTTCCAGGCTCTCAAATTTGGCAAACCGGTCGTGAAAAAACAGTTCCCGTTTCCCGATGGGTCCGTTCCGGTGTTTGCTGACAAGAATGTCCGCGATCCCCTTGCGCTCGGTCCCCGGCTCGTAGACCTCTTCGCGGTAAATGAACATGACCACGTCGGCATCCTGCTCGATAGCCCCACTCTCACGAAGATCGGCGAGCATGGGAATCGGCGGCTTACGGGCCTCTACCGCACGGCTCAACTGAGAAAGGGCGATGACCGGCACGTTCAATTCCTTAGCAAGACTCTTGAGCGACCGCGAAATATCGGAAATTTCCTGCTGCCGTGATTCCGCATCGCTGCGTCCCTGCATGAGCTGCAAATAGTCGACGATGAGCAGGCCGAGTCCCCGTTCGGCTTTCAGTCGGCGGGCTTTTCCCCGCATCTGCTGCACCGTCACGGCCCCGGAATCATCGATGAAAATCGGCGCCTGTTCGAGCTTTCCGGCAGCCTCGGCCAACCGCCACCAATCCTCTTTCTGGAGCTTGCCGGTCCGGAGCGCATGCGAATCGACGCGCGCTTCTGAACTCAGCATGCGGAGCACGAGCTGGGGCTTGGACATTTCCAGGCTGAAGATCCCGACGACGGTCGCGGCATGGAGCGCCGCGTGTTGCGCCATGCCCAAGGCCAGGCTGGTCTTGCCCATGCTCGGCCGTCCGGCGATCACAATCAGGTCGGAAGCCTGTAATCCCGCCGTCAGATCATCGAGATCGTAGTAGCCGGTCGGCACGCCGGTGACCCGTTCTTTCCGCTTCGACAACCGATCGACAACGTCCAGACTTTCCTTGATGATCTGGTTGACCGGCGTAAACGAACGATCCAATTTACCCTGCGCCAGGCTGAAGACCGAACGCTCGGCGAAGTCCAGCAACTCATCCACCTTCGACGTTCCGTCGTAGCCTCGGGTGATGACCTCGGTGGACGTCTGGATCAGACCGCGCAACAGTGCTTTGTCACGCACGATCTTGGAGTGATAGCGCACGTTCGCTGCCGTCGGCACCACCTGCACCAATTCAGCCAGGTAGGCGGCGCCGCCGACCGCTTCGAGTTCGGACCGCGCCCTCAAAGCTTCCGTCAGCGTGATTTGGTCGATGACCTCTCCCCGATCCGACAGATCGAGCATAGCCTGATAAATTTTCCGGTGAGCAGTCCGGTAGAACTCCTCCACCGTGAGAATCTCCATGGCCTTCGCCATCGCGGTGTTGTCCAACAGAATGGCACCCAACACCGACTGCTCGGCTTCTAAGTTTTGCGGCGGAAGTTTCGGCTCGGAGAGGTCCACCGTCGAGAGCGATTTCATGATCGACGCCTCCGCTGCTCCTGTCGCCCGGACTTCGCCGGACGACCGTTCATCCGCCCGAGGACGGAATCCGACGACCCGGCGGTGGACCAATCGACCGCCCTGAAGAGACGATCGACGTCGAGCGCGAACCCGGTCGACGCCATCGCGCGGCCGAAACGGCCGAGCAGGTGATCGTACCGGCCCCCTCCGCCCAGTTCCGCGCCCACCCCGCCCGCGAACACATCGAATACGATCCCGTCATAGTACTCGAATCCGCGAAACTCCCCCAAATCGATGAGGATCGCGTCATGTTGCCCGGTAGAGGTCAAACGCTTATACACATCCGCCAGCCGATCCAACGGCCCGGTCAATGCACGATCGCGGCCGACGAGGCGGCGCCCGCGGGTCAGCACTTCGCCGCCGCCGCAGAGTTCCAAGGCCTCGAGAATGACGGACGCCGCGGAGCGCGACACCTGCCCTTCGTGCAGCAACTCCTCCAGCAGCGGCAAATCCTTCCGCGCGGCTGCATGTTCAGCACGCTTCCGGCCCTCAGGCGACAAACCGGACCGAACCAGCAAGGCCTGGAAAAAGCCGACGTGCCCAACCGTCACCCTGTACGAGGCCAAACCGACGCGGGTTAGGCACTTCAGGAGAAGGGAGATAATCTCGGCGTCTCCCGCCGCTCCGTTGACGCCCATCAGTTCGGCACCGACTTGAAAAATTTCCCGATCTCGCCCGGCGTGCTCGCGCTCATATCGAAACACGGAGGTCCGGTAACATAAGCGGAGCGGGAGCTCAGGACCCATGAGGCCCATGGCGACGGTCCGTGCAATTTGTGCGGTGGCATCAGGGCGCAGGAGCAGAAGGCGGCCGGTGGTCCGGTCCACGAGCTGATAACACTTCTCGATGAGCTCGGGTTCAAGCCCCGGCGCAAGCACATCGAGGTACTCGAACATGGGGAGAATAATTTCCTGATAGCCGGCACGAGCCAGGACGTCCAGGAGCGCCTGTTCGAGGTGTCGAATTCGGGTGGCGGCCTGGGGAAGGATCGTACTCATCCCCACCGGGATGAGTGAACGTTCCTGCCCTGCGGCCGTGGACGACGGCTGAACGGACGGCTTCAATGAGGAAGAGCCCATCGTGACCTGCCGGCGAGCTTACAGCCCTTTCGACAGGTCCGCGACCTTGACGGAAAGGATGTGTTTGCTCTTTTTGATCTGATCGAGCACCGAGGTCGGCAACGGTGCATCGAGACCGAAGATGAGCAGGGCATGTCCCCCGCGTTCCTCGCGCGAACATTGCATCCGCGCAATATTGATGTTGTGATCGCCCAACACATGGCCGACGGTCCCGATCACACCCGGGCGGTCTTCGTTCTGAATCAACAGGAGGTGACTTTCCGGCACCACCTCGACCTTGAACCGATCGATTTCAATGATGCGCGGGTCCTTGCGGTTATAGAGCGTACCCGCCACCTGATGGGATTTCTTGCCCGCTTCCACACGCACACGGATGACGCTGGTGAAATCTCCGGCGTCGCTGCTCTTGACCTCTTTGACCTCGATGCCCCGCTCCTTCGCAACGATGGGCGCGTTCACGTAATTGACGGGGTCTTCAAGAATTGGAGTCAACAGCCCTTTCAGGACGGCGATCGTCAAGGGCGCAACGGTGAGCCCGGCGACTTCCCCGCTGTATTCGACGGTCAGCCGCTCGAGTCCGCCTTCCAGAAGCTGCGCCTGCAACAACCCCACCCGTTCTCCCAGCGAGAGGTATGGCTGAAGCCGCGGCAACAACTCCGGTGAGACGGACGGAATATTGACTGCGCCCCGAGCAATACCCTTCGTAAAGTAGTCGACGATCTGCTCGGCAATCCCAAGCGCCACATTCTCCTGCGCTTCGGTGGTCGAGGCACCGATGTGCGGGGAACAGATGAAGTTTTCCAACGTCAACAATGGGTTGTCCGGTTTGACCGGTTCTTCCTCGAAGACGTCGAACGCCGCCGCCGCGACCCGCCTGGTCTTCAACGCCTCGTAGAGATCGCCCTCATGGACGATGCCGCCGCGCGCGCAGTTGGCGATCATCACCCCGGGTTTCATCTTCGCGATGGCCTGGGCATTGATGATCCCCCTGGTTTCCGGAGTGAGGGGGGTATGCACGGAGATGATATCGGATCGACGGAACAGTTCATCGAGATCGACCATGGTGACGCCCATCTTCTGGGCACGATCCGGTGCGAGGTAGGGATCGAATGCGAGGACCTGCATGCCGACGCCCTGGGCCAGTTTGGTCAGGTAGCCGCCGATCTGGCCCACTCCCACGACCCCGAGGATCTTGTTGTAGAGTTCCACCCCCATGAACTTCTCTTTTTCCCACTTCCCGGCTTTGGTCGATGCCGTGGCCTGCGGGATGCGTCGGGTCATCGCAAAAATCATCGCCATCGTATGCTCGGCGGTCGTCACCGTATTGCCGCCTGGGGTATTCATCACCACGATGCCGCGACGCGTTGCGGCGGCGGTGTCGACGTTGTCCAGCCCGGATCCGGCCCGACCGATCACTTTCAGCCGTTCGGCCGCCGCGATCACCTCGGCGGTGACTTTGGTGCCGGAGCGGACAACGAGCCCGTCGACGTCTTTGATTTCCTTCAGGAGTTCATCTTTGGGCAGCTTTGTCTTAACGACGACGATAAACCCGGCCTTCTCCAAGGCCTCCACGCCCTGTTTTGACAAACTATCGCTGACCAGGATTTTCATTGTCGTGATGCCTTCGCTCAGAGTGAGTCTATGCCTTGCCCATGAAGATTTCCTGGGCCTTGGCGACGCCGCTGCCCAGTTTGACCGGATACCCCAGCCCTTTCACAACCATCTCCACCGCGGCAAGGGCGGTGATGACATCGAAGCTGTCGATATATCCCATATGGGAGATGCGGAAGATCTTGCCTTTCAGATGATCCTGCCCGCCGGCGGCCGTCATGCCATACTGGGTGCGTAGGTTCTTGTAGATCGCCTGCCCATCGATCCCCTGCGGCGCGGAAATCGCCGTGAGGGCATCGCTCGGACGCTCCTTCGGAAAGAGTTCCAATCCGGCGGCCTTCACCCCTTCCCGCATGGCCCTGGCGAGGGTCGCATGGCGGGCGAAAATCGACTCCAGCCCTTCGGCCTTGAGAATGTTCAGGACTTCCTTCAACCCGATGATCAATGAAACAGCCGGTGTATAGGCCGTGGTGTTCTTTTGCTGATTCTCCCGCTCGCGCTTGAAATTGAAATAGAACGCGGCGTTCTTGGCCTTGTCGGCCAAACGCCACGCCTTCGGACTCACACTCGCGAACGCCAAACCGGGCGGGAGCATCAAGGCTTTTTGCGACCCCGTGACCACGACGTCGAGGCCCCAGGCTTCCGTCTTGAGGTCGAGGACGCCGAGCGCCGTGATCGCGTCGACCACGAGAATGGTCTCGTCATAGTTCTTGACGATGTCGGCCAGCGCTTTGACGTCATGGGCCACGCCGGTCGAAGTTTCGCTTGCCTGGACGTACACCGCCTTGATCGAGGGATCCTTCTTCAAGGCATCGGCGACGGCCTGAGGATCGACGGCATGCCCCCATTCCACTTTGATCTCGGTGACCTGCGCGCCGAACGCTTTACAGAGCTTGGTCCAACGTTCGCCGAACTTGCCCCCATTGATCGTCAGTGCCTTGTCCCCTGGCGAGAGAAAATTCGCTACCGATCCTTCCATGCCGCCGGTGCCGGACGAAGCCAGAATCAATACATCGCTGGCCGTCTGGAACAACCATTGGAGATCCGCCCGGACTTCGGCAAAGAGCTTGTCAAACTCGGGCGCGCGATGGTGCACCATTGGCCGCGCCATGGCCAGCAAGACCTCCGGCGGAACCGGCGTAGGCCCCGGGGCCAACAAATACCTTTTCAGCATGGAACGAACCTCCTCACTGTGCAGGGCGATCAAGATCTGAAATGGAAGGCGCGTACGCTACCATAGCCCCCTAGCGGAGTCAAGGTAACGGGATCCGGAAGATGCTTATGTTTTCAGCCGGTTCACGATTAGTAGCCCCCACCAAACCTGCCCACATTTCCCATCCACAGCCCCTTCGACATCACGTGGCAACGATGCCGGTGCAGGCCTCGTCATCCCACACTTCTTGGGGACACTCGACTCAATGCAATTTCTGTAATCCCAAAGTGATAATGTCCGGTTCTCCCCAAATAGAAATGTCCTCTTCATTGGTAGACTGCCCGCCCTCGGAAGGAGGGCGGGATGGTCGGAGAGGACAGAGTGGGGATGACAGGGAAAGACCTGCAGCGAGTCTATGTGATTCGGCAAGCACTGGACAAGAAGGTGACGCAAGTGAAGGCCGCGACCATGTTGGGGCTGACGCCGCGCCAGGTCCGGCGGCTGATGACGCGGGTGCGCCAGGAAGGCGATGCGGGGCTGGTGCATCGGGGGCGCGGCCAGCCGTCGAACCGGCGGACGGCCGAGGCGGTCAAGGCGAAGATCCTGGGGCTCTGCACGATGCGCTATGGGGACTTTGGGCCGACGTTGGCGGCGGAGACGTTGGCCGAGCGGCACCGGCTCGGGGTCAGCGCTGAGACGCTGCGGGGCTGGCTGCTGGAACAGGGCGTGACGCATTTTCGGCGACGCAAGCGCCCCCACCGCGCGTGGCGGGCGCGGAAGGCGCAGGGAGGGGAGTTACTGCAGCTGGATGGCTCGCACCATGCGTGGTTCGAAGACCGCGGCCCACGCTGTGTCCTGATGGCGTACATCGATGATGCGAGCAGTCGCAGTTGGCTGCGGTTCTACGAGTACGAAGGCACGAGGCCGGCGCTGGACAGCTTCCGACGGTACGTGACCCCGTATGGGCGGCCCTGGACAGTCTATGTGGACAAGCCTACGACGTACCGCTCACCGGGTGAGCCGACCCGTGGCCCAGCAGTTGGCCGGCGAGAAGCCCCAGAGCCAATTTGAGCGGGCGCTCGCGGAGCTGGGAGTGGAGCTGATCCATGCGCACTCCCCGCAAGCCAAGGGTCGAGGGGAGCGGCTGTTCAAGACGCTGCAGGACCGATTGGTCAAAGACCTGCGCCTGGCGGGCATCTCGACCATCGCGGCGGCGAATCAGTTCTTGGAGACTTGGCTGCCGCGCTACAACCGGTGCTTTGCGGTGCCGCCGGCCAACCCGGCGGATCTGCATCGGCCCTGTCCGGCAAGCCGAGAGCTGGACCGCACCCTGTGCCTCAAGACCACACGGGTCGTGCGCCGTGATTGGACGGTGGCGCACAACGGGCAGCTCTATCAGATCCAGGCCAACGTCCGGGCTCCGCAGGTGCTGGTGGAAGAACGGGTGGACGGAACGCTGTGCATCACCCATCAGGGCCAGCCGCTCGCCTACGAGGCCATCCCCGCGCGTCCGGTGCACGTGTCGGCTTCCCCCACGATCCCTCTCCCTCACCGCCCCGTCAAGCCGACGCGGGATCATCCGTGGCGCAAACGGCTGCTGCCTGAACGGAGACCACACGCAGCGGCCCTCACATAAACCGGACATTTCTAAATTGGGTGGACAGACTCAATGCAATTTCTTGACAACTTCAAGGCTCCTGGATAGTCTAGGTTTCTACATTCGATAACCGGGCGCTCACCAGCATTAGCATCGCTATGGAATCCAGAATCGCCGGACTTGCGGGGCCATTGATGACCTGTCTGCTGCTGGTCGGGATGGGCTTTCCCGTTACCGGTGCATCCGCCTTCGCGCCCATCGATTCTTCCCCGGGGGCTCCTGAGTCGGCCCCCGAGAGTGAGGCGCAAGAATCGACTCCGGTGGTCCAGGAACCCGACTATCTCTTGGATGCCGAGGACCGCGCCAGTGCAGCCGAGAGCGAAGCAGCCGAGCTGGCCGCCTCACCAACCACCGAACCCACAACGGAAATTCCTCCGGCTGAGGAACTACTTCAGCTAAAGCCGTTCACTGGCAACACAGCCCGCTTCGCCGACCTCCTCTCGCCCCCGGCTGAAGTGGTGCAGGAAGCGGAGGCACAGCAGGCGGGTTTACAGGACGAGATCACATATAATGTTCCCATCGTCTTGGATCCCTCGGTGCAGGGGCATATCCGGTTTTTCCACATCTCCATCCGGAATCGGTTCGAACAGTGGCTGATTCGCTTGAGTCGTTACCGCCCGCTGGTCGACAGCATCTTTTCGGAATTCAACCTACCGAGCGACCTTATTTATTTGTCGCTCGTGGAAAGCGGATTCAATCCCCACGCCTACTCCCGAGCTCGCGCAACCGGGCCGTGGCAGTTCATGAAAGGCACGGCCAAACTGTACGGACTCCGGGTGGACAGCTATGTCGATGAACGCCGGGACCCCATCAAATCCACGGTCGCCGCCGCGCGCTACCTTCGAGATCTTTATGACCTCTTCGGCACGTGGCAATTGGCCATGGCCGCTTACAATGCCGGCGAGGGCAAGGTGATGCGGGCGCTCCAAAAGGCGCAGGCGGAAAGTTTCTCTGAGATCGCCAAGACCCGGTTGATCCGACGCGAGACCCGTGAGTACGTGCCCCGCTTCATGGCCGCGACGATCATTGCCAAGAATCCCGACCGGTACGGATTTCCACAGAGCGACGTGGAACCACACCAGTTCGAGGAAGTGGTCGTCAGACGGCCGATTCATTTCAAGGCCATCTCAAACGTGACAGGAATCCCATACCAAGAACTGCGGCTGCTGAATCCGGAATTACGGCGAGACGCAACACCGCCCGATGATCCCGAGTACCGGCTGAAGGTTCCCGTCGGAACGCGGGAAAAGGTGGAACAACTACTGGACCGTGCGCCCACCCACAAGTTTCCGCCGCTCCCGACGAAGGTCCGTCAGGTCAGACAGGAGCCGGATTCAGGACGCTGGTACCGGGTACGGGTGGGCGATTCCCTGGAAAAGATCGCGAAGCGGTTTCACATCTCCGTGAAAACGCTCAAGGCCAACAACAATCTCACCGGCCATGGCATCAAGGCAGGCGATTTCCTCGTGATCGCGCATTGACCGCAATCCCGTATTCCTTCCCTGTTCGCTTACTTCTCTGACTTCTTCCTCGAGGCAGGCACGCTCGATTTCGCGGCAGGTTTCGCCGGGGTCTCCGGCTGGGCCGGAGGCGTCGAGGCAGCGGGAGCCGGAACAGCAGCGGCGGGTGGGCTGTCCGGTGACTTCTTGGGATCCAGCACCTTCACTCGAACGGCGGCTTCGCTGGCGAACGGCGAGTTCGGGTAGTTCTTCATCAAATCCTGGTAGTGCGCCACCGCCCCTTCGGGTCGGGACTGGGACTCTTCCAGTTTCGCCAGCTCGAATAGCACGTTGTCCTTGTTCAACGCGCCGGGAACCTCCAACACGGTGGAGAAGGCCTTCGCCGCCTGGTCTCGATCACCCTTCATGAGATAGGCATAGGCCAGCCGCTGTTGCACCAAGCCAAGCAATGACGTGTTGTTGCCGTACAGCAGGATGAACCGTTTGTAGGTCTCGATGGCGGCATCTACTTCATTCGCCAGAACCTGCGCGTTCCCGAGATGGAACAATGCCAGGGGCGCAACAGGCGTCCGTGGGTATTGCTCGACCACCTGCTTGTACCCCGCGATCGCCTGCGCCAGCTGTTCGTGTGCTTTCTTGGGATCGTCGGCCGGGCGATTGAGATAGTGCAGCGTCGCTTCCCGATCGAGCTCGCGGGCCTTTTCGGTCGTCTGGTAGTCGTACCACAGGACACCCGCCACCACGGCGCCCGCCATCAGCAGCACTCCGAGGCCCACGAGCACTGCGCGCCGTTGTTCCTGGAGTGTCAGGAGGAACCGCTCCATGCCGCTCAACAACTGGGCCTGGTCGAGCGGGTCGGACTTTGCCGGAACTCTGATTCGGTAGCTCATGGTTGGATGGCGGTGATAGGCACCGCGAAATGACCCATCGCCTCTCAAAGCATCGCGCCTTATACTAGGGGGGAGTCGCCCTTGTCAATTACCGCACTGGACCACCAAGATCTGCCAATCATGTTTGAACGACATCTCACAACCCTGCGGGAGCAACACCTGCTCCGCCAGCTCCGTCCCCTCGCCTCCGCCACGGGTCCGACCGTGATGCTCGAGGGACGCGAGGTGATTCTCCTCGCCTCGAACAACTATCTGGGCCTCGCCACGCATCCGGCCGTCGTCGAAGCCGCCCTGAATGCCACCGCGACGTACGGGGTGGGCTCCGGGGCGGCACGCTTGGTCTGCGGCACCCTCCCGCCTCATACGGAATTGGAAACGGCACTGTCCAAATTCAAGGGCACCGAGGCCGCATTGACGTTTGCCTCCGGATACGCGGCCAATATCGGCATCATCCCCACAATGATCGGCAAAGGGGGACTGATCCTGGCAGATCGCCTGTGCCATGCCAGTTTGATCGATGGATGCCGGCTGAGCGGGGCCACCTTGCGCGTCTACCACCATTGCGACATGGCCCATTTGGAACGACTGCTCGCTCGCCGGTCCACCCGGCAACCAACCCTCATCGTCACAGACGGCCTCTTCAGCATGGACGGCGATGTGGCGCCGCTGGCGGACCTTGCATCGCTGGCAGAACGGTACGAGGCCTCAGTGTTCGTCGACGACGCGCATGGAACGGGCATTATGGGCCAGAACGGCCGCGGCACGCTCGAACATTGCGGCGTCGAATCCAGGTTCCCTTACCACATGGGCACGTTGAGCAAAGCACTCGGCGCGTCCGGCGCCTACGTGGTCGGTTCACAGACGTTCGTCTCCTACCTGATCAACACCTGCCGATCCTTCACATACACCACCGCGCCGCCCCCGGCCGCCGCGGCGGCGGCAACCGCAGCCCTCGGCGTGATGCAACGGGAGCCGGAACGGCGTGAGCGGCTCTGGCAAAATCGTCGGCACCTGGCGGACGGATTGAAGGCTCTGGGTTTCTCGTTGACGGCCTCGGCAAGCCCAATCCTGCCCATCATCATCGGCAACGCGGAGCGGGCGATGAATCTGTCCAAAGAATTGTTGGCCAGGGATGTCTATGCACCCGCCATCCGTCCACCGACGGTCCCCGCGGCCACAAGCCGTATTCGAATGACGGTCACCGCCGACCATACCCCGGCACTCATCGATCACGCCCTTGCGGCGCTGGAGATCGCGGCCCGCGCCGCCGGCGTCCTCTGATCGACGCGGTCCATCGCACGCCGCAGCCCGACCCATAGGATTCCTCCGTCGCCTCTTCTGGATATTTTCTTGCTTTCTGATCGCCCTATGGCATGATCCAAGAAGTTCGGAGACAAGGCTCCGTTTCCTGGAATTTGCCCTCATTCATACGTACGTCGTACCACGCCAGGGAGTGATCTGATGATTGATATTTCCAAGCTCCTCACGTTTGCCGTGCAGCAAGGCGCGTCGGACTGCCATATCAGCGCCGGTGAACCCCCGATGGTGCGCCTCCACGGCGACCTCAAGAAACTCGATCATCCGCCTTTGAGTCAGGATGAGACCCACGCCCTGATCTACGACATGATGAGCGATGCGCAGCGCAAGAATTTCGAAGAGCACCGGGAGTGCGACTTCTCGTTCGACCTCGGCGACATCGCCCGCTTTCGCGTCAACGTGTTCATACAGGGGCGCGGCCTAGGCGCGGTGTTCCGGACCATTCCAACCCAGATCCTTCCGCTGGAAAAGCTCGGCATGCCGCCGATTCTCCGCCAACTGTGCGACCGGGAAAAGGGGTTGATCCTCGTGACCGGTCCGACGGGCTCGGGCAAATCTACCACGTTGGCCGCCATGATCGATTATCTGAACAACACTTACGAAGGACACATTCTGACAATCGAGGACCCGGTCGAGTTCGTCCACAAATCAAAAAAGTGTCTCGTGAACCAGCGGGAGTTGGGCGTGCACACCCTCTCTTTCGCCAACGCACTGCGTGCCGCTCTCCGTGAAGATCCGGACATCATCCTCGTGGGGGAAATGCGGGACTTGGAGACCATTCAGTTGGCCCTGACCGCCGCCGAAACGGGGCACCTCGTCTTCGCCACGCTGCATACGTCGAGCGCCCCGAAAACCGTCGACCGTATCATCGACGCGTTCCCGCCCAACCAGCAGGCACAGGTGCGATCCCAGCTCTCCGAGACGCTCGAAGCAGTACTGACGCAGACCCTGCTCAAAAAGAAGGCCGGCGGACGAGTGGCCGCGGTCGAGATCATGATCGGCACCACCGCCGTCCGTAACCTGATCCGCGAAGCCAAACTACATCAGATCCCCGGCGTCATGCAGGCCAGCCAGAAGGACGGCATGCAAACGATGGACATGGCGCTGATCGATCTCGCGACGCGTGGGGTGGTCACCAAGGCGGAAGCGCAGTCCCGGAGCATGAATCCGAACCTGTTCGGGGCCGTCGCAGGAGGCGCTGCCTAAGGGGCGCCCCTGCACTCGCTCGATCGCTACGCCTGGCCGGAAACAGAACCACGAAAGAGGAACACCATGGATGTGCGTACCCTGCTGGAAGTCATGGTCAAGCAAGAAGCCTCGGACCTGTATCTCACGGTCGATGCGCCGCCCATCTATCGCATTCATGGATCCACCCATCGCACCGATGCGCCGCCGTTCACCAACGAACAGCTGGAAGCGTTAGCCCTGGCGCTCATGCGTGGACAGCAGCGCGGCGAATTCGAAGAAAAGATGGAGATGAACTTGGCGCTCTATTACAAGGACCTGGGCCGGTTCCGCGTGAACATTTTCAGGCAGAAGGGCAATGTCGGGTTGGTCTTCCGACACATCAAAGCGGAAATCATGACCGTCGAGCAACTGGACCTGCCGCCGATCATCAAAGACATTGCCATGACGAAGCGCGGCTTGGTGTTGGTCGTCGGCGCCACCGGTTCCGGTAAATCCACCACCCTCGCCGCCATGATGGACCATCGCAACACGGTCCATGCCGGCCATATCATCAGCGTCGAGGACCCGATCGAATTTGTCCATCATCACAAGAAATCGATCATCACGCAGCGCGAGGTCGGGTTCGACACCCACTCGTTCGGCAACGCCCTGAAGAACACGCTGCGTCAAGCGCCGGACGTGATCCTCATCGGCGAAATCCGGGACACTGAGACGATGGAAGCCGCCATCACCTTCGCGGAAACCGGTCATCTCTGCCTCGGTACCCTGCACTCAAACAACGCGAACCAGGCGATCGAGCGCATCATGAACTTCTTTCCGGTAGAGCGGCACGCCCAGATCTACCTGCAATTGTCTCTGAATCTCAGGGCCATCATCTCGCAACGCCTCATCCCGTCCCTCGATGGCCGGCGCGTGCCGGCCCTCGAAATCATGCTGGACACGCCGCGCATCAAGGATTTGATCAAGCGCTCGGAAGTGGACACATTGAAGGAAGCGATGGAGCAGGGTATCGAAGAGGGCTGCCAGACCTTCGACCACGTGCTGCTGCAGCTCTACAAGGCGGGCAAAATCAGCATCGAACAGGCCTTGATCAACGCCGACAGCGCGAACAACTTGCGGCTCAAAATCAAGCTGGAAGGTCTCAAGGGGGACGAGGCCGTTGCGGCCTTGCTCGACAAGGACAAGCAGGGCGAGAAGGGCTTCCAGATCCAGGGCACGCAACTGGGGTCTGCCAGCCCCAAGAAAAAGTCCGCCTAGCCGTCTACTGAATAGGAGGCTGACCCCGTGTCAATTCCTCAAGGTATGACGCGATCTTGTCGAGCGCCCCGGCGCTGAGCTTGCGGCCGTACCAGGTCGGCATCGTGTCGGCAGGAAACCCCGGCACCACATACGTCTCCGGCGACAGGATCGACTCGACGATATACTCGCGCACCGACTTCGCCTCGCCTCGATACCGAGGGTCGCTCAAACGCGCGGCCCCCGTTTACCCCCACCTGCCCGTTTGCCCCCGGGATCCCTGGAATCGTGTGACAGACCGGACACCCGGCCCGAACGAACAACTCAGGAATCGGCTCCTCCCCCGTCACCAACGGCATCATATCAGGATCGATCTTCATCGCGGGGTTCATCGTGGATTCGGGTCTCGCTCCGGGCCCTGACTGACCAGTTCTCAGCGACAGGAGTGCCACCAACAGCACACAGCCCATCGCCAAGGCGATGAGCGCGCGCTCTTTCTGGTGGGTAGACGGAGGAGCCCCACTGGGCGTTGGATTACTCATGAAGAGGCAGATAGGCCTTACTTTTTTGCATCCATCGCGCAACGGAATCCAATGGTCCGGTCCTGAAAGTCGGGCTCGGCCGAGAATCGGGCCGTGACGCGCAGCGCGGCGGGCAGATCGGCCCAGGACCCGCCACGGATCACGCGCTTCTCCCCGTTCGACGGACCGGAGGGATTCTTGTCCGGGCTTGTCTGATAATATTCGCGATCATACCAGTCCGCCACCCACTCGGCTGCATTACCCGCCATATGATGGAGGCCGTAGGGGCTCCGTCCGCCTTCCTTGAGTCCGTGACGGACGCTCATCCCTTCGACGCCGCCGGTCACGGCCACCAGCGTGACGGCCTCGCTGACCCACATGCCGCGGTTGTAGTTGGCAATATCGACGAATGGCTGCATATGCCCCCACGGAAACCGGCGCGCATCCGTCCCGCGCGCAGCTTTTTCCCATTCGGCCTCGGTCGGGAGGCGTTTCCCCGCCCACTTGCAGTAGGCCGCCGCATCGTTCCATCCCATTCCCACGGCCGGACGATCGCCGACCGTGGTGGCCGCCTCGTCGTCCCAAGTAGGCGGGGCATCATGTTTAGCCTCGCGAAGAAACTTGTCATACAGCGTCATCGTCACTTCATATTGATCGATGTAGTAGGGATCCAGCGTGACTGTATGTTCAGGGCGTTCGTTGGGTAAGCCGTCATTACTCCCCATCGTGAACGGCCCGCCGGGGATGAGCACCATTGGTGCCCCATCCTGGCCTTTGATGATTTCAACGGCAGGAACCTGCCCATTACCCCCCGCAGGAATCTCCGCTGCCACAGCAGAACCGGGACGATCGAGGCCGACCACACCTATTAATAATAAGGAAATGATGAGTGCCCACATAACCGCCTCCTGCCGGATAAGGACGGAAAACCCGTGCCCTGCGGAATCGTCTTAAGTGTAGCGGTGGAATTCGCGAAACTCAACCGCGGCCAGCATCCCCGTGACGCCGACAACCCCGGAGCATAGAGGTACGATCAGCCCCAGAACCACCGAAGTTTTGAACCGAGAGAAGGATTCAGATGCGGGTGACTCTGAAGACCGGGAGAAAGATCGGGATCAGCAGCCGACCGGCAGAGCAGACTGCCGGTCGGGATGAAGGTGGGAAGAAAACTGCTGGCGGGATCAGTGACTGAGCTCGGCAACTTTGCGGTCGTGGGTCTTGATTCCTCGAGCCAAGGCCAGCTCGTGCCGTTCGAGCAGATTGTGCAACACTTCCTGCTTCAGTTGGGCAAGGAGCGCGGCGTTTTGCTTGGTGGCAGGGGACTGATCTTGGAGCAGGTTCAGCCAGCCCATGACGGCCGGATCAAAGCGGCTGTGGGGCATGGTGGTATGCAACTCCTGGAAGATAGTGATGGCATCGGCCCGGTTCTCAAAAAGTGCGACGAGGCCGCGCGTATAGTAGGCATCTTCGCAGGCCAGCCCGCGGGAGCAGTTCTTCATACGCGCTTCTTGTGCATGGGCGATAGCTTGCAGCGCCTTCAGATCGGTCGGGTCGATGGGAAAGTAGGCGCTGCTGGGCAGCACGGTGGCCGTTCCGGTGGTGCCTCCCATCATGGCGCAACCCCCAAGCCCGAGAGCAACGAGCCCCCAGACGATGAAGTGGAAACCGGTACGGTGAGCCATAGAATTCCTCCTGAGGTGGTGATCGGGGAGCGAGCCGTGCACGTCATTAATATTGTCGGCTCGCACAACGACTCTACCATCGAATCGTCGTCGGGCCATTCCCCTGACGACGTACCTCGATGGTAGGGAGGAGATTGGGTAGAGGCTCGCGTCGCCTGCCTAGCGCCAGCTGGCGGCCAAGATGGTTTGGACCTCCTGCGGACGCTGGGCGATGGCTTGCTCCCATGTCAAACCGGTCTGTTGGGTGAAGGCGGCCATCGCCTGAATGAGCTGATTTACCTGGGTGTTTTGAAGCTGCAGCCCATTGCCGGCTTGAATGACCTCGGTTTGATTGGTGCTGCCGAGGTACCAATTCCTGATCGTGACCTGATCGCTACTGCCATAGACCGACAACCGAAGGTCATCGACCTGTCGGCTCAGGATCAGGTCCAGCGGGTTGATGGTTGTACCGAACAGCACGGCATCCTGATTGAATGGCGCCGGGTCGGACTCCACAATCGTGTCCTGCCCGTCGCCTCGCGAGAAGAAGTATCGGTCGTTGCCGGACCCACCCTGGAGGAGATCGTCCCCGGTCCCACCGGTCAGTTGATCGGCCCCGCTCCCGCCCGTCAGAATGTCGTTGCCCGCCCCGCCTCTGAGTTGATCGTTTCCAGAGCCGCCATCGAGCATATCCACCCCGTCGCCACCATCGATCACATCCGCACCACTACCGCCAGACAGCGTGTCGTTGCCAGCTCGGCCGTCCAGTGTATCGTCGCCCGATCCGCCACCTAGTACATTGGCGACACTGTTGCCCCGTAGGACGTTGTTGAGACTGTTGCCGGTCCCATTAATAGTGGCTGACCCGATCAAGGTGATGTTTTCAACGTTGCTGCC
>JRYJ01000548.1_pt1 | contig 72260 bp, 66 predicted proteins | sample 235371 | NCBI WGS metagenome assembly JRYJ01 (sample SAMN03074219, study PRJNA261477) | activated sludge metagenome | biome: Wastewater Treatment Plant; feature: Wastewater; material: Activated sludge; isolation source: activated biomass of a wastewater treatment plant treating hydrocarbon... ... | reverse complement strand
CTGCTTGGGCAGCAGCACCGGCAGGACCAGCCCGATCGGATCGCCGCGTCGGATGGTGGTCGGCTTGTGTAACTGCAGCAGGAAATTCGCCGTGAACGCATCATAGTCAGGCAGCCATTCATAGACGTTCGGCGTCCGTTTGTACTCCTGTGTCTTGATCCCTTCCCAGATCTGAAACGTCCGGTCGGGATAATGGTAGAACGGATTTGGGATGTCCTTCATCATCAGCCCGATGCCCTTCGGATAATAGAAACGCAGCCCGCAGCAGAGTTTGGGATACCCGCTGTTGAGAATCAAATCGACGTACGTGCCCGAAAACGACTTATACCCCAGGATCCGTTCTTCCGGCAGAATCGGCGGGGCCTGCCACTTCACCCCGTCGGCCGTGCGCCGAATACGGCAGTCGACCGGAGACCGAATCAGCCAGCCGTACTGCCCGACCGTGCGCACCGGCCCGCAATCGTCGGGGATGACCTTGTAGCCCCCGGCCGCCAACGCCCGCTGCTCGTCCAGCGTCATCTGCCCCAGCAACGGTCGATGGGGGTTGAAGTCCAGTTTCAGACGTTCGGGCGGAAGCGCCGTCGAGTATTCTCGTTCCCAGTAGACGACGAACCTGTCGCCTTGCAGATCATCGCTCATGTCAACGGTATACCTGTCTCGTGCTGAGGGACGATACTGGATTCCGGAGCGGGGTGCAACCGGCATCGCGGCACGAGCGACCGTCCCTGGTCAGCGTCGAACGATGGAAAACAGCGTCACTCCAGTTTTCAGCTGGGCGGCCGGCACGATGCTTTGATGCATGCGAAACGTCGGCAGCGTGTCCACCGCCATCATCGTGTTGACCTGAAGCCCCGCCATCCCGCAACACTCGGGGACGAGCGGCGGGCCCACGACGAACGCAACTGCGCCGGCCGTCAACCGTTGCGCCAGCCACTTCAGGTGGCGAAGGACGTCGGCTCTCCGGGCATAGAGCTCGAAGGGGATCCAGTCGTACGCCAGCTCATAGCCGACGCCGATCGCCCCCTCTCCGCCCTGCTGCGGCTGCATTCGAACCTGAGCCAGCCAGTCCAGACGCCGGGCCCGTGCCCAGGCGTTCCAGAGTCCTTGCGCCTGCCGCTGCGCGAACGCGGGCGAACCGTAGAGAATGGTGTAGTGCCGGGGACGGTCCTGTCCGATACAAGCGGTCAGGGCTGCATCGAATCCATTGATCAGGACACGCGCGGCACGGCTCACGGCGGCCACCATGCGCTGATCTTGCTCCATGAGATCTTGCAGGTAGTCCGCGACGAACGGTTGAGTCGCGAGTTCGCCGATCTCCTGCCGGTCATCCGGATACAGGAGCACAGCGGCGAAGGCCTCCGCCGGATTCACCACAGGCGCAGGCCCTTCAAACACGGAGGTCCATCCGAGGCTTACCGGGTGCGGCGGGCTCGGGGCAGGTCCCGAGACCGTCCCCCAGAGTGGGTTGAGCGGATACCGGCGCACGGCATCCCGATCGGTGAGCACCAGTGCGGCGGCTTCCACTCCGACCGCGCGCTCACAGGGAGCAAATCCGTCCCCCTCGGGGGCATAGTAGGACAGCCCCGCCGGGTCGTCTCCCAGCGTAGCCTTGATCAGCTGGAACCCTTGAATTGTCACACACAGGTTACTTCCCTCCTCGACGTACCGCCGGGGCGGATCGGGAACCGGGAGCCAGGTCACCTCGTGGGAGCGCGTCTGATCCATGAACAGGGAAAACGGATCGCGCCCACCCGGCGACCGGGGTGTAAAGAAGGCGCTGAACAACCGATAGGCCGCCGCCGAGGGATAGGTGGGAATTCCGCGGTACCGCAGGGCCTGCGGTGTCGACCGTCCTCGATTCTGGTCGTCGTACAACCCGCGGATCAGCTCGAAGATTGCCGAGCCGGTTCCCGGCAGCAGCGACAAGAACAGCTCGACGACCGGCAGAAAATCGATCTCCTCCCAGTGCATCGCACCCATGCAGGCCATGAAGACCGTCCGATCGAAGCTGCCGTCGGGCAACACGACGATCGCATCCTTCCGGTGCCGGATCGTCGCGACCCCGGCGGGACTGATCGTAAGATCGCGATCCGTATAGAAGCACCGCACCTCGCTCAGCGGCACCTGCATGGCCTGCGCCGCCATGCCCCGCAGATCGTCCGGGCGGAGCCGTTGCCAGCCCGGCTTGCGGGAGAGATCGAGCCTGGTCGCGTTGACCAGCCCGCTCGGCACCACCCCGACCCACCGGCCCCAGTCCAACCGGACCCGTGCCCGGAGGAGCCGAATCGTGCCGTCGACCTGGCCCCATTCGCATTCATGGAGTGGATGCCCTTCCGGATCGGTGGCCAGCACCCGACGGCCGTGTGCCCCGTACCACACCAGGTGGCCGGTCGGCGTGCGGAGCAGAGCCTCCGGCCTCGTCAGGAGACCAGCCACCTCGGCACGATTGGAGGGAAACGTGAGGACGCCCGGACGGTCGAGCACCACCTCTGGCGAGACCTGGGGGGCCATCTACTCGCGGATCTGGCCGCTGCCCAGCACCACGAACTTCGAACAGGTCAATTCTTCCAGGCCCATCGGGCCGCGCGCGTGGAGCCGGGACGTACTGATCCCGATTTCCGCTCCAAGCCCGAACTGGTATCCGTCGTTCAAACGCGTGGACGCGTTGACCAGCACGGCGCTCGCATCGACCTCGCGCAAGAAGCGCATGGCGCGGGCATAATTCTGGGTGACAATCGCCTCGGTGTGTTGGGAGCCATGGGCGGCGATGTGGTCCAAGGCCTCATCCATATCCTTGACGACCTTGACAGCCAGAATCAGGTCGAGAAACTCGCGTCCGAAATCCTCCTCCGTGGCGGGCTGGATATCGGGGCAGAGCTGCGCAGTTTTGGGGCATCCGCGCACATCCACCTGGGCCTCCTTCAGTTTCCCGACGAACCCTGGCAACCAGGTCCGCGCGATACTGTGGTGGACCAGAAGAGTTTCCATGGCGTTACAGGTCGAAGGGCGCTGCACCTTGGCATTGAAGCAGATCCGTTCGGCAACGGCCGGATCGGCCTCGGCATCGACATAGATGTGGCACACCCCCTTGTCATGTTTNNGTGTTCGGCGATGGTCTTCATCAGCGATTCGCCGCCGCGCGGAATGATGACGTCGATCGCGCGATCCTGCTTCAGCAACAACGGCACGATGTCGCGCTCGGGCCGGTCGACGAAGACGACGGCGCCCGGCGGCAACCCGGCCTTCTCGCCCGCTTCGACCAGCACCTTGGCGATGGCGGTATTGGAATGGATCGCTTCCGATCCCCCGCGCAACACGCAGACGTTCCCGGATTTCAGACAGAGCGCCGCCGAGTCGGCCGTGACGTTCGGGCGGGCTTCGTAAATGATGCCGATGACGCCGATCGGCACCCGCACACGCCCCACCCGCATACCGTTCGGCCTCGTCCACATCTTGGGCATGGCGCCCAGAGGATCCGGCAGCCGGACGATCTCGCGGATGCCATCTGCCATGGCGCGAATCCGCTCCGTCGTCAGGCGCAGACGATCGGCCATCGCTTTCCGTTCAGGTGTGCTCTCGAATTTTTCCAGGTCCTTTTCATTTTCGGCCAACAACTCGGCCTCATGGGCCTCAAGGCCGTCGGCCATCGCCGATAAGATGTCGTTCTTGATCGCGGTTGATAACGCCGCGACCCTTCCCGCTGCGAGCCTGGCCTTGTTCGCCAAGCCCGCAATGTAGTCTGCGGGTGATAACTCCTGCGTACTCGCGGCGGCTTCCGAAGACGGTGCCTCGCGAAGCTCTGGTGCAATTTCCTCGATGCTCATAGAGTAGACGTGCCGGGACTGTTCCGATTGAGATTAGGTGTTCACCGAAGACGGATTGACAGTGAAAGGTAAGGATACTGTGGGGCTCGAAGCCCGGTCAAGGGCTCTTGGGTGGTCCCGCCGCGCCAGGCGACGGAGACACCGGACCGCCGGGCTGTTGAGCCATGCCGGGAACCATCGGGGCTCCGCCGGGCGGCATAACGCCCATCGGCGGAACCAACATCGACATCGAGGAGGGATTGGGATGCTGGAAGATCCAGTCATGATAGGTCTTGCGACCCTCGAAGTGGCGCACCGCGAGCGGGAAGTCTCGTTCTTTGATCGGTTTGGCTTTGCTCTTGCTGCGGACCCCCATGATTCCGCCGGTCGGCGCTCGCACGTATTCCCAGTCTCCGCCACCGAGCGGATCCTGATAGGCCTTGCGCAGAAACGGCTTGGGTGACCGGGCCAACTCCGCCAGTGTTTGCGGGTAGATCTCCGTCGTCATGACACGCCCGATCTTCATGGTGTTTGAGTAGAGCGCGAGCGCGTTCTGAATTTCGATGCCCTTCGCGAGCAGATCCGCCTCTTTCTCCCGCTGCACCATGGTTTTCCACTGGCGCGCTGCCGCAGTCACAGAAATGCCGATGAGCACAATGGAAAACATCAGCGCGAGGTAGGTCACCCCTCGGTGGTTGTGCAGGCGAACCATGCGATGGCCTCTAATTGGCGGGCGCAGCCGCCCCTGGCTGGTCACTGACGGGAATCACTTGCACGACTTTCGAGCCCAAATCCTGCAGGGTGATCCCGGTCGGGGAAATGGCTTTGACCAGAACTTCCTTGGCGATCGTCTCACCCGCCTGGACCAGGTGCATTTCTTCATCCTTGACAAGAACCGCCACCGGCTTCTTGTTGTCCTGCGAGCCCCCGCCCCGAAGAAAGCCCAGGTACCGGTATTGGTTCAATTCGGTCGCAATGCGCAGCCGTTCCAGTTCCTCCGGGCTCGGTCCTTTCGGTTCCTCCACCGCCGGGGACTCGGGGACCTCGGCAGGCGGCTCAGGCTCTGGCCGGGGCGGACGGGACGGTGCGCGGCGGGCTCTGGGTGCGGCAGGCACCGCGGCGGCAACCGGGGTCGGGAGCGGGAGCGCTGCGAAAATGTTGCGCGGCGCCGAAAAGGTCGCCTGTCGCTGGCCGGTCAATTCAGCCAGGCGTTCCAGGTTGACGTGCAGGCCGGTACTGACGGCGGCGCCGCCCGCGACCCGCGGGGCAGCGGCCACGCCGCTGACGTTCTTAAGGGGCACATGCTCGGGCTCGTTGGAATGCCCGAGCTGCCAGACGAGCAGCCCGATCCACACGACGATCAGGGCCAACAGCAGCAGGACTTGTTGTCTACTGACGCGATTCATGCCGGTCACTGCGTGAGGGTCTGGAGATGTTCTCCGCGTAAATAGGTGGAGATGCGAATATTGAACGTCAGCTGCTGGTCCTGCACGTTACCGGAGCGCACGAGGTTCAGGTCCTCGATGAACAGCAATTCCTCGGCCGACTCCAGGTTGTAAATAAAGCGTCGCAAGTCTTCGTAGCGCCCGGTCACGGTGCCCTGGAGCACCGCCTTGGTCGCGTCGGACACCCCGGTTTTTTCGGTTCGATATGAGAGAGCCGGCAGCGTCACCTGATCACGTTTGGCTTCTTCGGTCACACCCAGGGCCAGCGGAGCAAAATCACGCAGCAGCGGGAGCGCCTTCCACACCCGTTGGAGGTCCTCCTTGGCCTGCTTGGCTTCCTTATGGCGCGCCAACTGCTGGCGGGCCTTGCTCCACTCCATATCCAACCGTTGACGCTCATCTTCTGCGGCGCCGAGGACGAACGTCTGCATCGCATAAAGCACGACCAGCATCGCAGCCAAGAAACCGATCCAGGGCAGCAGGGGCGCGTAGGGTTGACGCACCGATTGTTGGAAACGCCGAAGTCCCGGCAATATCATGGTTTGCGGTTCCGATATCGGAAGGACAGATCGAATTCGACCAGACCGTTGCCTGCGTCCCGATGCTGGCCCAAGACCGGCTCCTTGAATTTCGGGTGATCCTCGAACGTCACCGTAAGCGTCGTCACGTCTTCCAGCGTTCGGGCCGAGCCGGTCAACATGATCGTGGCATTGCTCGGATCGAGTCGAATGCTGTTGACGGCGATCCGCGGCGGGATCGCCTGTTCCAATTCGGTAAGAAAGCGGGTCCATGAGAACGCGCGCTTCTCGATCAGCTGATTCGCAAACTCGATTTCTTTGGGCAGCAGCTGCACGGCCGCCTCCGACAGATCGATTCCCACCTGCTGCGCCTCCTTCATGAGCGCCCGATCGCGTTCCAATACCTGATTCAATGCCATCTCGATGGATTGCACATCCTGCCAGACCAGCATCGTGCGGGCCACATCCCAGGCGATGGCGGCGCCGATCACGGCGGCCAACATCATAATCACGAGTCGCGCAGGCGCCAGATACCACCGGTACCGGCTGCTCAGGTTGATCGAGAAGAGGCCGTCACGGTTCGACGGTTGCCCCACTCGGATCAAGGCGTCACGGACCAACGTCCCAAGCGCGTCGATGGGCATGGCTACAGGACCCCCGCCAAGGCCGGTAGAACCGCATTGGATTGCGGTCCTCCGATTCGGCCCCCGCCGTACTGGCGGACGTTGGCCCAATCCAATTCCTTCACCGGCACCCCCAAGCCCTTTTCGAGCTTGTGCGGCAACCCGCTCCCGACCGCGTCGTCCGCCATCACGACGACCTGGGCCACGGCCAGATCGGGAGTCTGCTGCTGACACGCGTAGACCGAATCAGCGCATTCCTGCACGATTCGATCGTCGCTCCCCTCCTCTCGACCCGAAAGGGAGCCGCCGTTGCGACTCGACGCCCCCTGCAATTTCGACCGGACGAATACCAGATTTCCCCGATGAAAGACGAAGGCGGTGAGTCCTCCGTCGATGGCGTTGATCCAGAGAAAATCCGTGGTGACCCGCCGGGCGCCGCCCGATCCCTGTGCCCAGAGGTTGAACAGGCGAAGACTGGCCACGTCCACGACCTGCGGAATGAGCCCCGCCGCCTCACACACCGATTCGTATTGGGCCAGCACCGTTTCCTGCACCGCCACGGCCAGCACGGTGTAGGGGCCGTCGTTGACACTGCTCGGCTCGTTCAGCACTTGAGAGAAGACCTTGGTCCCGCTGAGTGAGAGGAGCTGTTCCTGTCCCAGACGCCAGCGGATCAGCGCCTCACGTTCTTCGGAACTCCATGGCAGGTCCTGCAATTGGAGGACCGCCAGCCGGACTGCCAGATCCGGAAGAATCACCGTGACCGCACGGGGCACATCGTTGGAATGGGAAGCGCCATCACGAGTCGCCTCCTCACCCGCAACAAGCCCGCGAATCCTCGTTTCCAGTTCGTCCGGCAGCGCGATGTTTTGTTCCAGCGGAGACAGCCGCATGACCCCCTCCGGCAATGCGGTCATGCTGCACTGATAGCGGGGACGACCACGCCAATCGCGACGGACCTCCGCCCAGGCAAGATCGCGCGCCCCGATTTTCAGGCAATACCGCGGCCGGCTGGTCACCCAGTCCCACATGACTTACCGTTCCTCGCTGAAGGTCACCCGGTTGATTTCACGGAGCGTGGTCTCGCCGGCCAACACTTTTTTCACCGCCGACTGTCGCAGGGTAATCATTCCGTCGGTCACCGCCCGATACCGGATCTCCGACAAGGCCCGATCCGCCAGGATCATTTCCTTGATTTCATCCGTGAGGTCCAGAAACTCGGTAATGCACTTTCGCCCGCGATAGCCGGTCTCATGACACTCGGGGCACCCCTTGCCCTCGTAAAACGGCGCATCCTTGTATTGCTCGTAGTCAAGTCCCGATTCTTCGGCCAGGGCTTGGTCGAGCGGCACCAGCTGGCGGCAATCAGGACAGAGAATCCGGATCAACCGTTGGGCCAGGACGCAATTGAGCGCCGCCAGGAAGTTGTAGGAGTCGATGCCCATCGACGCAAACCGTCCGATGACATCGAAGACGTTGTTGGCGTGCACGGTGGTAAGCACGAGGTGGCCGGTCAACGCCGATTGGATGGCGATCTGTGCGGTCTCGGCGTCGCGGATCTCACCGACCATGATCTTATCCGGATCGTGACGCAGGATCGACCGCAATCCGCGGGCGAACGTCAGCCCTTTCTTCTCGTTCACCGGAATCTGCACGACGCCGGGGAGCTGATACTCGACCGGGTCTTCGATCGTGATCAGCTTGTCCTCCTGAATGTTCATTTCGCTGATCGCCGCATAGAGCGTCGTCGTTTTTCCGCTCCCCGTCGGGCCGGTCACCAACACCATGCCGTACGGACGGGTGATCGCACGCCGGAACCGCTTCAGGTCCTCCGCGTTGAACCCCAGCCGATCCAATCGGAGGCTGGATACGCCGGTCGTGATGGCCTCACGATCCAGAATGCGGATCACGACCGACTCGCCGAACACACTGGGCAGAATGGAGACGCGGAAGTCGACCGTTTTCCGATCCAGGCGCATGCGGAAACTCCCGTCCTGTGGGACGCGGCGCTCGGCGATATCCAGGTCGGACATGACTTTTAACCGTGACACCAGCGGCGGATGAAGCTTGACGTCGAGCGGATCCATCGCGGAGATCAAAATGCCGTCGACGCGGAACTTCACGTTGGTGGCGCGATCGGTGGCCTCGATATGGATGTCGCTGGCGCGCCGTTGCATGGCGCTCAGGAGAATGGTATCCAGCAGTTTGACAGCCGGGCTCTGGTCTTCCACGAACTGATCGACGGTGAGAATTTCCTCACCCCGTTCATCTTCCTTGACCAGCACGGAACGATATTCCGCCTCCAGCTCTCGGAGCGCCTGACTGGAGCCCTCGCTTCGTTCCAGCGCCGAGAGGATGGCCGCGCGCGGGCTGACGACATAGCGCAGCGACCGGTTGAGGATAATCTCGAGGTCGTCCAGCGCCAACAGATTGCTGGGATCGGGAATCGCGATGGTCAGGATCCCGTCGCTCTCTTTGATCGGCACGAACGGGTGCCGGCGCATCAGCTTGACCGAGATGGTGTGATAAAACTCCGGGTCGACGCGGAACCCGATGAGCGGCTCGTAGGGCAGCCCGTATTGAGCCGCTTGCGCCTGCGCCAACTGAGCCTCGGAAATGCTCCCCTCTTCAAGCAGGGTTTGCCCGAGCGCCACGGCGTTTCCGCCCAACCGTGCCACGACCTGTTCGACGGTCCGTTTGGGCAGGATGCCCTCACGAACCATCACCTCGGCCAGCGATGGTCTGGTCAAATGACGTTGCATGGTGCGTTCATGGCCTCTCTCTCAGGAGACCGAGGGGCCTCGGTACCCGTCGTTCAAGAACTCCCGATTCGCTCCAGATTACTGTACCGTACCGGCCATCTGGAAGATCGGGAGATACATAATAATGACGATGCCGCCGACCAGGATCCCCATGATCAACAACAACACCGGCTCGATCCAGGTCGTCAATTGGCTGAGACGTACGTCCAGGTCCCCTTCGTAGAACTCGGCGACGTCCCGAAGCATCGGCTCCAACGAACCCGTCTCCTCACCCACCGACAACATCTCGATCGCCAGCTTCGGCAGGATCTGCGGACGCTCGATGGCGGCCGCCAGCGTACTGCCCTCCCGGATTTCTCCGACGGCCGAGGCCAGCCCACGGGCGACGAAGCGATTGGACACCGCGCCTCTGGAGGTTTCCAGGGCTTCGACGAGCGGGGTGCCGCCGGCCAACACCGTCGCCAGCGTGCGCGTCAATTGGATCGTATGGTGCTGCACAAGGATCGGACCGATCACGGGCAACCGCAGGAGCTGCCGATCCACCACCAAGCGCCCGGCAGGGGTTTGATACCATGCCCGTCCCACCACCACCGCAGCGGCCATGAGAATGGCGGTCGGCACCACCTGCGCCTTACCCATTTCGATCAGCGCGATCAAAGCCCGCGTCGCCGCGGGAAGACTGGCCGCATTCTCGCCGTACACCGACACAAAGGTCGGCATGACATAACTCAGCAGGAACCCCACGACCGCGATACCGACGATCACCAGAAAGGCGGGATAGGCCAGCGCTTTCGTCACCTTTTGCCGCAACCCGATCATGAGCTTCAGGTAGGCGATGTAGCGTTCGAGGACTTCCGCCAGGTTGCCTGACTGTTCGCCGGCCCTGATCGTCGCCAGGTACAAATCGGAAAAGTACCCCGGATGCTTGGCCAAGGCCTCCGAGGCCGACGCCCCGCCCCGGATGTCCTGTCGAATCGCCTGGAGAGCCTCTCGGAAGGACACACGTTGGGTCCGGTCGATCAGGAGATCCCAGACCCGCAAGACGGGAAGCCCGGCCTTGATCAGCGCCAGCAGCTCCTGATTGAAAACGAGGAATTCCTGAAGCGGCAGTTTCCCCCACCGCCCGACCGACAATCCCGGAACCCCGAGACGGGCCCCACGCCGGGCGAGCCGAAAGACAAGAAGACCTTCGGCCTCGAGCCGTGCGCGAACCAGCTGTTCGTCATCTCCTTCGATCTCTCCATCGAAGGTCGTCCCATCCGCCCGGGCGGCTCTGTATGCGAACACGGCCATGAGTTCATTCGGATCCGTAAAACAGTGAGGGCCTCCATGCCGTCACCGGCTGGCCCCATTCGTTGCTTCAGCCCCGGTCGCATGGCCTCCGCGGGGATCCGGTAATCGCAGAGTCCGCCCGGCGATGATTCGATAGTCCCGCAATCCGTTCAGCATCCGCAATTCTTCCAGATCCACCTTGTGCCGGCGCGACAGACGCCACAGCGTGTCGCCGTCGGCCACGACGATGGTTCGCGATGCCGACGCCTGCGGCTCTTCCACGACCGGTGGCTGGGCCGGGGCGGCAGGCATCGGCACCTCCGCGCCCGGAACAGGAGGCAGCGGCACAACCTCGGCTGACGGCGGTACTCCCAAACTGGCCGGCGCCACGCCCTCCGATTCAGTCATCGACATTGTGGCGTGCGGCGGGATGACCCGTGTGAATTGTCGCATCCGACTCTGCAGTTGCCGACCGGCTTGGGCGACCCGTTCCCGTTCGACCCGGGCGGAGGCCAACTCCTCCCGCTGAAGCTCAATAATCTGGCGGGCTTCGGCCAATCGCCGCTCGGTTTCCCGGAGCATCCCTTCCAGTTGAGCACGTGCCAATTGCGCATCCGCCAGTTCCTTGCGCTGTTCTTCGAGTTCCGTGCGCAGATCGCCGGCCGTCCGTTGGGCTTCCCGGACCGCGCTCTTGAGCGTGTCGATCGTGACTTGGAGGTCGGCCACTTCCGGCTCAATCATGGGCTCCAGCCTGGCACATCCCACCGCCAGCAGGATCGAGAGGCCACCGACGCCCAACACGCCGCGCCGCAGGAGTCGCTTCCTCGCGCTCGATCGCGTCTTCATGTTTGGCTTCCCCATCTCGAGCCTTACCATTGGTTATAGGGAATTCCGTTGGTGCCAACCAAGTCGGAACCGGAGAAGACGTCCACCACGCCGCCCTCTGTTTGATCCAGCAATTCCTGCCATGACGTCGTCGATCCCGTGATGGGATCGGTGGGAACCCGCCGCAGGTATCCGGCGGCCACCAAGGACTGAATCGTCTCCGGATACTTACCTTTGTCGGCGCGATGCTGATCGATTACATCGCGAAGCGAAAAGAGATTTTGCCGGAGCGCCCCCTCCTTTGCCTTGAGCACAGCCGACTGGTAAGAGGGAATGGCCAGGGTCGCCAAAATGCCGACGATCGTGACGACGATCATCAACTCGATAATCGTAAACCCGCGCGACGATGCGACGCCCCATCGTGCCCTACCACTCCCGGTATTTGGTGCCATCAAGGGCGATCTCTTGACTCTGAGTGGACACATCGTACACGTCTTCCCCACACCAGTCTTTGACGCTGGCGGGGTCCCGGTAACATCGCATTCGCCAATCGGGCTTGCCCGTCATCGGATCCGGCGGCATGGCCCGGAGATAGCGTTTCACGGTAATGCCCCGCACCGTCGCCTGCTCGCCGGTCAACTTTACGCCGAGCAACACGTCCAGCGATTTCGGATATCCGTACGGCCCGGTCACGTCCTTACAGCTGAGCCGATTCTTCACACAGGCTGGCCCCATGAGGGTGTCACCCTCCCGCGCCCATTCCAGCCGGAACGTATCGATCGCCGTGCGGATCACGCGCAGATTCTGCCGCAATTCGATCTCCTTGGTTCGTTTGGCCGACATCCGGCTGAACGGCAAGGCAACCGACGCCAAGATGGTAAGAATCGTGAGCGTGACCAGCAGTTCCAACAGTGTGACCCCGGACTGCTTCACCGCACCCTCACGACTCCTTTGGCCTCGGTCGGCTCCTCGGTCTGCACGGCGCCCGGTCCCTCGGGCCGGATCGAATGGAGCCGCACCGCCGACACACCCGGCGCCTTGGCAAAGAACGTCAAACGGAGAAGTTTCCCCTCCTCCTTGGAACCCTTGCTGGCGCGGTGCAGTCGCAGTTCCACGACACCGTCGGTCGATTGGGACGTGACCGCCACCGCGGCCTTCCCGGCCTCGGTCCCCAACAGCTCACCCTCCGCGGCATCCCGGAATTCCAGGACCTGCGGATCGAATTCCAACTTCAATAGTTCCGTCTCCAGCCCCTGCACCCGTTTGGCCATCACATCTACCTGAAATTCCTTCCCCACGGACACGGCGGCATCGGCCGGCCGGATGGCCAGCTCGGGCTTCAACTCCGACGCCACGGCTTCCGCGGCCGGGCTCTTCGGCAGGCTCTTCTGATGGGCGGCCGGCAACTTCCCCGGGGTCAGGGTCCTCATGGAGATTTTCTTCGGCTGCGGGGCGAACAACGGCGAGGTAGAGTAGACCGATTCGGTCCCGGACCAGAAGGCCTGTGTCTGGAGACCGGGCGGCCGCAGGGGGCTCACGATGTGCGGGGTGATCGTGAGGATGACCTCCGTCGTCACCCGTTGTGTCTTGAACGAACTGATGAGATTCCCGATCAACGGCAGGTCCCCCAGCCAGGGAATCGTGACACGCGTACGCCGGTCTTCCTCCTGAAGCAGACCGCCCAGCACGATTGTCTCTCCGTCCCGGACGTTCAACATGGTTTCCGCCGAGCGATTGCCGAATTTGAACTGGGTGATCGGCGGAGAGGCCTGCAGCAACACCGTGTCGCCCAGACGGATCACCTCGATCTTCATTTTCAGCGACAGTTCGTTGCCAAGATGGATGGCCGGTTCCACGGTCAGCTTGACCCCGGTGTCCCGAAATTCAATGGATGTGACCGTCGAAGTGGTCGGCACAGCCCCGGTGGCGGCCTGTCCCGGCAGCACGTTGGTGGTGGACAACAGAATCGGCTGCTTATCGCCGATGTTGATCTCGGCTTTCTTGTTGTTCACGACCCGCACCTTCGGGGCCGCCAGCGTTTTGGCGTCCGTCACCTGTTTGAAGAAATCCAGTTGCACGTTCGTCGGAAGCTTGAACAGGTAGCTGTCCTTGCCCAGACTGGTGAGCTGCCGGTACGTGAATTGCTGGCCGATATCGCCGGCGATCGTGCCCGTAAACCCCGGAGGCACGAGCGCTCCGGCGACCTGCTTGGGATACGAGAGCCCGTAGGTCTGATCGACGGTGCGGTCCACTTCCAGTACCTCGACATCGAACAGCACCTCGGAATCCTCGCGGTCGTTCGCCTGTATGATTTTCTCCGCCAACTCGACCTTCTCTGGTTGATCGCGAATCACCAGCGTGTTCAGCGGTTCGTTGGCATGGATATGCTTGATGTCCAACATCGTTTTGAGCAGCGCCACCATGTCCTTGGCCTTGGCGGTGGAGAGGTAGAAGGTGCGGATCATCAGATCCTGATACTGCTCCTGCTTCTGCTTCGTGTTCGGACTGATGATGAACAGGGCAGGGCCCGCCTTCTGCGCGAACAGGCTGTTGCTGTTGAGCACCAACGTGAGGGCCTCGTCGAACGGCTTATCCTCCAGCGAGACCGTGATCGGGTCGTTGCGGACGTCCTTGTCGAACACGAAGTTGACGCGCGCCGCCTTGCCCAGCGCCTCCAGGACTTCCTTTAGGCCCGCATTGCGAAACTGAAGCGTCACCGGCTGTTTCTGACGATCCTCGCGTCCCTGTGCGTGCTGCTCCTCGGACAGCCGTGCGACCGCCTCGAGGGCTTCCTTATAGGTCGGGTCCAACTCGACGGCTCTCGCATACCCTTCCATCGATTCCGGCATCCGTCCCAGTTGAGCCAACCGCTCGGCTTCGCGGAAACGATCGCGCGCCTCCTTCAGCCGCAGCGCTTCCGTCAACCCGGCCTCATGTTCCTTGCCTGTCGGCTCAATGGTCAATGCACGCTTGAATTCGTCGGCCGCCAGGTCGAGTTGACGGTCCTTCAACAATTGGCGACCCCGCTCTTCATGCATGGCCGCCGCCCGCTCTCGTGCAATGGAGTATTTATTCTGCAGGGAGGGATCGAACGGATCGTCCTTGAGCGCCTGCTTGTACGCGAGAATGGCCTCCTCCCAGTTACCGGCCGAGAGGTGTTGATCACCGCGTTTTACATCGGGAGAGACGAAGGCTCCGCAGGCCGAGAGCACAAGGGCCATCATAAGCGACAGAGTCGCGGAACGAAGGGATGATCTATGGAGTGACACGGTGATCCTTACGCTGTACGCGGTGAGTGGTGAGGCCACAACGAGGACATGCCTGTCCTAACGAGTTTGGTATACCAAACTCGTTAGGGCGGGACAATCAGATTCTTGTTTTCGACCAGGGGAGGCAATTTGGGAGGTTCGCTGTCCGGATATGGTCGAGGGTCGCTGAGTGGACTCGAGAAGCGGTCTTCAAGTTCAGTGTCGGGACAGGCACCATGACGTGGCGAGGGTCCCCATCCCACAGCTCCGACTATGTTCCCAATTCTGAAGCCACAGCCACCGTACCTTTTGTGAACGAGAGCCTCACATCGAATGAATCACTCCACGGCCGGTCCGATGGTCCGCTCCGCATCTTCCGATCGGTCTGACCGGAGATTCAGTTGAGATGCGACATGCTTTCAATTACTTCGAGATACGATCGACGACGCCATGCGACATGTATTGCGGAAACAATTCCAAGACCTTTTGATACTGCACCCAATTGTTCACTCCAACCGAAAGCAACAGTACGCCGGCTAACGATAAGGTGATGATGCGAACCCGAGTCAGAATTCCCAATCCTGCCAGTACTACCAAGAGGGGCCCATAATGAAGCGAATAGAGAAACGTCTCCTCACTATAGAGAAGATGCAGGATGAGCTGTCCCGCTAGAGTCAGTCCCAACACGAGCCGGAACTGTCGATGCGATGTGAGGGACCAAGTGCTCCAAATTCCCAGCCCCAACAAACCGATCCAGGCTCCGGTGGCGATCATTCCCCAGGCGCTGCCCGACCCAGGCCATGAGCGTTGCACCGACATGACAGGCTGTTCCGGGGTCTCACCCGGGACTATCCTGACTGTGGGCATGACCATGGAATGCAAGGCAAACGCATTGACGACGGACAGCGGGTTCGCTCGCATTGTATAGGTCATCTCCCCCTTAGTACTGAGCGTGAATCCGGAACTCGGAAAGAATACACGCTGAACTCCCCAGAGCCCGAGCACTAAGGCAAGGGCTAGAAGGGAGATCCGCACGGCTGTTCGCCAGGGATGGCTCACTACCGTGGCGACGAGGCCGGCCATCCAGTTCGTCACGGTGAAACTCAGTGTGGCAGCGCTCACCGCAATGTAGTGCCACTGCGAGGGGGTGTGCGTTTCAGCCGCTGCGGCCAGATTGAGCGCCAGGAGAATGGCCAACGAGCCCAAGGCGTACGTTTCAGGCACCACGAACCAGAACACGGCCGACGCACTGCAGAGGGCTACCAGACAAAACAGCGACGCATCAAATCGTCGGCAGCCCAGATGCCGGAACAATACGAACAGCGCGATCGTCCAGAAAGACGCCACCATGCCGCAGGTGATCCTGACCGCGGTCATGCCGTCGATTCGCAGCGCGGCTTGGAGTGCCCGCACGGTCGCAAACGTGGTGAGGGAAAAGAGCGGATGCACGGTTGCGCGATAGTGGTTGGCCCACCGGTTGGTCATGTTCGAATAGACGCGCTTGATGTCCGCCTGAAACCAGACGTCATCCACGTTCAGCAGCTCACGATCGATTTGGGAGGCCCCGGCGTAGGAGAGCAGGCCGGCGCTCACGGCGAGCAGCAGCCCGAGCACGATGTCTTTCCACGCGCTCATGCGGATGTCACGACGTGGCACCAAAGACCCGTTGGTGCGAAGAGTGAGGGCGGACGGCGTGAAAGCGGTCGACGGCGCGCCGATGGCAGGAATCGAGGGTTCGTTACAGCCTCCAATACTTGACCGACCCCGGCAACGCACCGGGGTTCAAGACGCTCTTCACATCGACGACGACATTATTGCGTTGCTTGCGCAGCGGCTTGAGGAGTTCCGGAATTCCCATCTCCAAGTACTCCCGATGGGCCACCGCCAGCACGATCCCGTCCAGCTGTTTCAGCTGATCCCAGGTCGATAGCCTCAAGCCGTACTCTCCGACCGCCTCCTCGGGTTCGGCCAGCGGATCGTGCACCACGACCTGCACGCCATACTCCTTCAACTCGTTGACGATGTCGGGCACGCGGCTGTTCCGCAGATCCGGGACATTTTCCTTGAACGTCAATCCCAACACCGCCACCTTGAGATCGTTCACGGGACGTTCCACCTGGCTGAGCAATTTGATGGTTTGCTCGGCCACGTACTTTCCCATGCTGTTGTTGATCCGCCTCCCGGCCAGGATCACTTCCGGATGATACCCGACCGATTCCGCCTTCGTGGTCAGGTAGTACGGGTCCACCCCGATGCAATGCCCACCGACCAAGCCCGGACTGAACTTCAGGAAATTCCATTTTGTGCCCGCCGCCTCGAGAACGGATCGTGTATCCACTCCCAGGCGGTGAAAGATGAGGGCCAGCTCGTTCATGAGCGCGATGTTTAAATCGCGCTGGGTATTTTCGATGACCTTTGCCGCTTCCGCCACTTTGATGCTCGACGCGCGATGGATACCCGCCTTGACGACCATGCCATACGTATCGGCGACGATGTCGAGGGATTCTTCGTCCTGGGCGGACACCACTTTCACGATTTTCTCCAGCGTATGTTCCTTATCGCCGGGATTGATCCGTTCCGGGGAATACCCGACCTTGAAATCGATCCCGCTCTTCATCCCGGATGCCTGCTCAAGAATCGGGAGACATTCCTCCTCGGTCGCACCGGGATAGACGGTCGATTCATAGACGACGATCGCGCCCGGCTTGAGATTGGAGCCGATCAGCTCGGACGCTTTCCTCAACGCGGTGAGATCCGGCTGCAGCGCTTCATTAATCGGCGTCGGCACGGCCACGATGATGAAATCGGCGGTCTTCAGATCGCTGGGCTCAGAGGTATAGCGCACGCGACTGGCCTTCAGGTCCTGCGGGGACACCTCACCGGTCCGATCGACGCCCTTGCGCAGCTCCTCGACCTTCCCCTTGTTGATATCGAAGCCGATGACGGGCGCATGCTTCCCGAACGCGACTGCAATTGGCAACCCGACATACCCCAACCCAACGACTGCAATCTGCCTCTGCGTCTGCTTTTTGGCCATCAGCTTCTCCTCGTCAGAAAATGCGCCTGTCAGAGCGTGGATCGTCCCGAAAAAGAATGGCAGAATATGCCCGATTCGTCAACGAATTCGCGAGAGCGGCGACGACCTCACGATCACCATTCTTGCCAGAAAAGTGACAGTGGAATCTGACGCTGCAGATCCATCATTTTGGTGGACTCTCCGGAATTCGCACTGTTCATTGACTATTTTGACCACCCCTGATTCCATTTGCATACAATGAGTCTCCCTAAGGATTGGGAGAAGGCCTAAGAGTTCCTCCATACCCGGCCGATGCTAAGATGAAAAGAATTGCAAGGTTAGCACAGGTTTAGTATGTTGCAGTCCTAGGAGCTGCCTCGGCAAGCCTGGCATTAATCTTGCGGAGGACATCCGGTGTTCTTCAGCCCAAGCCTACGGGTACGCTCATCCGGCGATTCTTCCGTACTCGGGGTGGTAGGCCTGATCCTTCGCAGCAGAACACCGGTTCAACCTTCATGGAAGGAATACGCAACATGTGTACGCCACTCCCCTCGCTGATGCGAGGCACCGTTCCCGCAATGTTCGCCTGCCTCGTCCTGGCAATTTCCTGGTTCAGCTCGGTCCCGTCGAGCTACGGATCCGCGTCATGGCCGAACGAACCCAGCAATGCCGGGACGATCGTCGATGTCCCCTTCAATTCGTTACCCAGCGGGGGCATGTATTCGGCCTACAATAACTATGCAATCGTCGGCGACAGCACGGCACCGCTTTCCCCCTCGAATGTGATTCAATTCACGCGGCCGCCCGGTCAAACCGGAGGCGACCAAGTCTTCACCGCACTGCCCAACATGCGGGAAGTCTACCTGGGTTTCTGGTGGAAGCCCAGCAATCCGTTCGACGGCTGGTTGAACAACTCCAACAAGCTCATTTTCCTCAAATCCCCCGTGTTGGACAACATCGTGGNNTCTGCAGCTGACTACCGACAACTGCCATCTCCCCACCGGCTTCGGAGATTGCCCGGGAACCTACGTGCTGCTTCCCAATGCCTCGAGCGGAATCACCTCGCTCGGACAGTGGCATCGGATCGAGGTGTATGTGAAGCACAGCACGACCAGAACCTCACGGGACGGGATCCTTCGGTGGTGGGTGGACGGAGTTCTGGCCGGCAACTTCACCACCGTCAATTTCCAAATCGAACCCTGGAACGAAATGCACATCGTTCAGGCATGGGATTCTCCGGACCCAACGCAAACAAGCACTGACCGGCACTGGTTTGATCACCTGCGGATCAGCCAACCCGGTGGGTCAACAGCAACGGACCAACCCCCTGGGCCGCCAGCAACACCCACCATCCGTAGCGTCACCGTCCCGTAGCCTGTACCGTAAAGAGCCGGTGTCAGGAGGGTCTTCCCCCTGGCACCGGAAGCATCTGTATCCGTTCGACTTCCTCTGTCACACTCCTCCTACGCAGGTCGAGACGCTCGCACCCGCTGCACTCCTCTTGAATTCAGCGCATGGCTAAGTGGCACGGATTCAGGGACAGGCACCTGGTCGGGCAGTATCGCCCCCGCACGAGTCCGCGTCGGCTAGGGTGTGGTCCGGTGAGGAAGCGCATCGAAGACCTTCGTCCCCCGCAGAACACGCTCGACGCCCAAGCACGCAAAACAGAGAATGAGGGGCATCACCGGCAAAATGTAGCGGAACAGGGGCAACGTCGCCCAGTGCAGCAGCACGAAATACACCACCACGCCCACCAGCATCAGCCCGAGCAGATTCCGCTCTTTCCAAATCAGGGCGATGCCCATGAGCGCCAGCGGATAAATGAACACGTTGGTCAACAGGATGATAGTTTGGTTATGTCCGGATTCCGTTGAGTACCAGAGCCGGGCAAACTTGGTGGCCATGAGATCAAGGAGCCCAAGCGGGTCATTGGTGACGGCTTGCCGATAATTTTCAATGGCGAGTTGCAGAAAATACCGGTCTTNNAGCGGCTTACTCGACCCCCAGAGGATGACGCTGCTGTTCGTACCGATTGGAATGATTTCATGCAGCACCAGGTAGTTCCGCAGGCTCCACGGGAAGACGACGAGCACGAAACAGGCCACCATCACCCCACTACTGCGAAGGGCTCGCCGACGATCTCTCACGAACCAAACCAACACCGGAGGGAGAAGCAGCGGCAGGAACTGCGTCGTCCCGCGCGTCAAAGTCGCCAAGCCCAGACAGAGGCCGGCTCCGGCATCCAGCCACCCACTCTCGTGTTTGATGGCCCACACTAAGAAAAGCAGAAAGGCCAGGAGAAAAAACGCGAAGAGCACCTCCGTCCCCACGTACTGAGTCGAATAGATGGCAAACGGATACAGCGCCCATGCAATGCCAGTGAGGGTGGCGACTCGGGCACCTGCTAGTTCCTTGGCCAGCAGCCACACCAGGACCGCCGTCAGAGAATCGATTACCATTTGGGCTATCCTGATCCCCAGCGTGGATTCTCCGGACACGCTGCCGACGGTTGCCAAGAGCAGTGAGTAGAGCGGAGGCGTGAAGACCGGAAACGAAGGATCGCCGAAGCCGGCGCCGGTCCTGAGGAGCTCCGCCCCTTTCAGATATGCAAACAGTGCATTGTACGGGAGCGGAGGCTCCGGCAAGAGAAAAAACCCGAGCATGCGGAGGGCGAAGGCGACTGCAAAAATACTCCCGACGGCCGGGATCATTTCCCCTCACTCGGTCGGGATGCCGAATCTCGAAACGTTCGTCCCCACCCTTTTCGCCCGAATCCGAGCATGCCCAGAATTTCAATCGCCAGTCGCCAAGGCAAAAACACGGCGATATAGGGAATNNATAGGGAATGCCAGCGAGGGTTTTCCAGGGGGATTCGGTGTAGCACGCGCCCAGGAGGAAATAGCCCCCAAGCGACGCGAGTACGAGCGAGGACCAGGGCAGCAGAAATTCCCACCCCGCCGCTTGGCTGACCAGGAGGCTGCAGACCGCCGCCAGGACGGTCAGGGACGCCTGACTCGAGTAGTTGGGGGCGGCCAGCGTGATGGCCCCATCCACCAAATCCGGCCTCCCCTCCGACAGCCCTCTGACGAGCAGCCGTTTGGCGCCATGGGTCATGACGGCATAGCGGCCAGTCGCCCATCGCAGCCGCTGACGGGAGGCCTGCTTGAGCCCTTTCGATTCACGCGCAAACACCCGAGCCCAGGGGTTGAAGTGAATCCGCACGTTGTTGAGGAGGAGGGACACGGAGAACTCCCAATCCTCCGCCACCGAAAAGGCAGACCACCCATGCATATCCACGATCTCCCGACTCAAACACATGCCCGTCCCGCTCAGCATGGCGGGGCATCCCATCGCCTCTTTCCCACCGTAAAAGAGGAAGTTCCGGAGCACGCTGGTGACGGCAATCACGCGTGTGAAGGGGGTTTCCCAGGGGTTTGAAAGGTAGTTGTAACCCTGTTGCACGTGATGTCCCTTGGCCAGTGCATCGTCAAACGCTTCCAGAAGATGGGGGTCGGCCACGCAGTCGGCATCAACGATCACCAGAGCGTCGAACGCTTCCCCGGCCTTTCTCAGTTCCTGCATGGCCCAGGACATGGCGGCGCCCTTTCCCCCAGGCCCGTCAAACCGTTCCAGGCACAAGGCGCCACCTGCTCGTGCGACCTTGGCGGTGGCATCGGCACACCGGTCGGCAATGACCACGACCCGGACCAGGGATGCCGGATACTGCAGGTCGGCAAGGCTCCGCAACGTCGCAGGCAACCCATCTTCTTCATTGTGTGCGGGGATTAGGATCAGAAATCTCGTGGACCGTGATGTGTCCCGTCTGATCGGAGGTCGCTGCGTCAGGATTGCCAGCACGGCATGTCCCCATTGATAGAGTGACACGCACGTGATCATGCCGAGAAGGATGACGCAGACGATGCCCAGCAGACTTACCATAGTCACACCTTACGAGTGGATTGCTCCCGAGGTCCCGCTCAGAACGTCGTAATACATCTTCACCGTTCGCTCGGCCATGAGGGCCGCGCTGAATTCCCGCTCCACGCGCGCGCGTCCAGCCTTGCCGAGCGTGGCCGCCTTGCCAGGATTCTCGAGTAACTCCTGAAGCGCGCTCCTCAGCGCGGCATCGTCGCCGGACTCGACGAGCAACCCATGCACGCCGTGTTCGATCACTTCGGGTACCCCGCCGACGCGAGTCGCAACGACTGCACGCTCCAACGCGAGCGCCTCCAACAAGGCCATCGGAATTCCCTCGTGCAGCGAAGGGAGCACGAACACGTCCATCGCGCTCATATAGTCGATCACTCGTTCCTGATGTCCGGTGAAGATCACATGACCATCAAGTTGCAGGGAACGCGCGAGGTCATACAATTCTTCCTTCATCGGCCCATCCCCGACCAACAAGACCTTGACCAGGCGCCCCGCCACACGCAGCTGCTGCGCCGCTCGCAGCAACCGGTCCTGGGCTTTCACCGGCGACAAGCGCCCGACCATCCCGAGCACGGCTTCACCGTGATCGATCCCATAACGCGCCCGCACCTCCCATCGCTTCTCTTCATCAAAGCGAACCTGTTCGAGATCAACTCCATTGTGAATGCAGACCAGATCCTTGGACGAATGCCGCCGCCCCAAGGCATTCAACACACTTTCCGACACCGCCACGTATTTGCCCACCCGCCACGTGCTCAGCAGACGATCGNNCATGCACCACCCGGATGACCTGTTCAACCCCCGAGCCCCATGAGGCCAGGGCGCAGGCGATATTGTCCTTGTACTTGTGCGTCTGTACGATTCGCGGTCGACTCTCCCGAAACAATGTCCCCAGGCGCACCACCAATGCCAGAAACCCGATCTGGGATTCGGGAATAATGTTGACAGCCACGCCCATGCGCCTGAGTTCGGCAGCTAATCTCCCCTCGTTGAACAGAACGACGGAGACGGCAAGATCCGGGTACCGTATCAGGTAACGAGCGAGAGTTGCGAGCTGCACCTCCGCGCCGGCCCACAGATCGCCCATGGCCACGTGGCACACTCGAAGTGGTTCTCCGCTCATGAGGAGACCCCGGCCGAGATGGCGGCATACAAGTCCTCATACCGGCGGGCCATTCGGTCAATGCTGAATTCTCTCAGGGCCTTTTCACGCCCCCGATGGCCCATTGCTGTGGCCCTGTCCTCGTCCGCTAGCAGCTGTTCCAACGCCTGTCCCAACGCAGACGGGTTTCGCGTCTCGACCAACAGCCCGGTGGTCCCGTCTTCGATCAGTTCGGCATTTCCACCGACCCGGGTGGCCACCACTGGCCTGCCCGCCGTCATCGCCTCCAGAATCGCCATCGACAATCCTTCAGACAGCGACGGCAGCACAAAGATATCGAAGATCGCCAAGAGTCGCGGAACATCCTGCCTCAATCCTAGAAACAGCACATGTTCCCCCAGACCGAGGGCTTCCGCCTGTGCCTTGAGCTCCGTCTCCAGTTCGCCGCGACCGACCACGACCAGCTTTGTGCGGGGAAAGCGTTTCACGACAGAAGGGAGCGCATCCAGAAGGAATCGATGCCCCTTCACCGGATATAAACTGCCGACCACACCGATCACCTGGGCGCCGGAAGGAATTCCGAGTTCGCGCTTGCATTGATCCGCCTCATTCGGTGCGATGGGCGGAAGCGATCCGACGCCGTTGTGAATGACCACAATCCTTCTTCGATCGATGCGGACCCGCTCGGCAAGAAATTCCTTGAGATCATGTGAAACCGCTACCATGGTCGCCATTCGGCTCACCACCCGATAGGCGACTCGACGCCGCAGGGCCGTCCAGTAGTAGTGTTTCCCATGCACGGTCGCCACGACCGGAGTCCCCGCCAACTTCGCGGCAAGAGTCCCATGGACGTTCGCATCGAATTCGTGCGCATGAACGACCGCGACCTGCTCCCGGCGCACCAAGGCCGCGCATGCCTTGACCCACTCAGCATGGAGAAACCCGCCGCTTGGCAGCACATGAGTGGGGATACCCCGTTCTTCGCATTGGTCCTTGAGCCACCCTGCCCTGAACAACCCCACGATCGGCCGGAATCGCGTGCGATCCAGAGCGGCCGCGAGCGAACAGATCATCCTTTCCGCCCCCCCGGGTCCGCTGCTGCTTGAGAGCAACAGAACCGATGGGATGAAACTGTCTGTGTCTGATCCGTTACTGAGGTTCATCGGTGACTCGGCTCAAGCCAGACCTTTGTTTGGCCGATCCACCATTCGCGGCAGATGCATGCGGGACAGAACGGCTCCTTGCGGTTCCGGTTGCGACTGCTCTTTCAAGCGACCCACGGCGTTCCGCAACGCTACCATAAAGGCCATGAGAACCCAAAAACTGGGGTAATAGAGGGTCGAAATGAAAATGCTGCTCACGAGGAACCCCCAAATCCCTCCCTCCATTGCTTGCGCGAGGAACATCACGGCGCGGGGATCTTCGGCGGGTTTTACAGTGGACCCTACGGAACTTCGGCTTAGCGCACGACTCATCATTTCAACCACTCTCGTGTCTCTGTATACGGACCACAGCAATCCCAAGAACAAGCACGTTCCGACGAGCCCGAGCTCGGGCAGGAGCGTGAAATAGGCCGAATGGGCCTGTCGACCACCGAGCGATCTCCCCGACCAACTCGTCAGCCCCTCATATTCCTTGAACGTCCACGGATAATTGCCCTGGCCTACTCCGATGATCGGGTTCGCCAGGAACATGTCCCAGCCGATCCCCCAGGCATAGAGACGTTGCGCTCCCGTTCCCTTCTGCATTTCCTCGTCACTCGTGGTCGATCTGATTTCATCCCAATACTGGTCGGGTGCAAACAGGGCCATGAACAGCGCCAACACGAGCAAGACCAATATCGCCTTCATCTTTTTGGACGAACGAAGCAAGACGTATCCCCCTACCGCACACAGGCCAATGAAGCCTCCACGGGAAAAGGTGGCCATCAGCGACAACACAAAGGTGCAGGCAAAGGCAATGTAGGCCCATCTTGGCAATTTGGTCGATGGCGACATCGCCAGGAATATCGCGAAGGGCAAGGCGATATTCATCTCCATGCCGAAGTCGTTTTCATCCCCCATCCAACCGCCGATCCCGCGACCTTTCTGCATCACACCGACCACGGCCAGGATCATATGAATTCCAAGCCACATGTTGATGAGAAATTTCACCCGATCCACGGTATTCACATGTGCCACGATCCCCAGATAGAGGAAATAGCACAGCGTCATATCCTTCAGAATCATGAGAGCCCAGTAGTTGTTGACCGCAAAGGGCACATGGACAGCCATGAGCATCAGCAGCCCCAACCAGAGCCGGCTTTGGAGATTCGCCAAGCTCATTTTCCCCGACATGATCACGCTGATCGCAATGAGACCGTTCAGAAGGGTGCCGAACGGGACGGCCTTCATCCCAGGGAGGATGTCCTGAGGGCGGCCAAACTCAAACAACAACGACAGCAGCACCAAGTAAAAGCCCAACCCCTTCGGCTCTTCAGCCGTCGGATTCGCGCTAGGAACGGGACGTTGGCGAAGGTGACCGACCATACGATACGTGCCTCTCAGCTGCCGGACAAACTACGGTTCGTCATCAACGCCGCTCCGCCACCTGCGGTAGGAACCCGACCGGTGCTCGGCTCTCCGAGAAGGATGGCTCCCCATGACGTCCTTCTCACATATTCCGTCGCGAGCATGGACAACGCCACTCCCCCAATGGTCATGACAACATACAACCAGAGCGTGCCTCGCGCACCGATCAGTGAACCGACCAGAGACTCTGCCTTCAACATGATCGGCGCATGAAATAGGTAAATCCCCATGGTTTCCCGTCCGATTCTGTAGAAAATGAATTCCCATGGCTCAGAGACAAGAAAAACCGACAATAGTCCCAGCAAATAGCCATACTGACCTAGGATATGAGGGGCATCAAACCATTGCACGGCTACCACGCCCAGCCACGCCAATAGGCCGCCCAACGCCAGATGCTCGGACACCACGGTCCGACACCGATACAAGACCATTCCCAGCAAGTAAAACTGGAAGCCCCAGAAGGCATGCACCACCGGATCCAGGTCGCCGATAGCCTCGCCCGTATGCAGCCACTGCCACAGCCCAGCATACCCGACGAATCCCGCCAAAAGGCCCGGGGATGGAACCGCGGCGATCTTCTTGGTCACGAACGACATTGTCCGAATAAGAAAAAGGGAAAGCAAGAAATACATTTGAGCGGCAATGGAGGAATAATACACCGCCCGCAGTACTCCGCCGGTGCCGTGCCCGACGATTACCTGCACGGAAGGATGAGTCGTATACTCGAATATCCCTCGAAGAATTGCATAAACACAGCTGAACCCCAACCACGGCACCAACAGGCGACGGGCACTCTTTCCCAAGTAGTCTACATAAGAAAACTCCGGTGTTCTCCCCAGAGTCCGCATAAAGAGGTAGCCGTCTACCATGAAAAACGGCGGTACAGCGGCAGTCTGGATCCAGAAGGACAGCTTGCCCTTCATGTCAGGCGGCAACCCTGCGTATTCGAACGCGTGCATGCCGACCACCATGAGGATGGCATACCCTCGGAACGCGTCCAAAAACCGTATTCGCTCAGGGAACTCAGCAGCCACCCTGTCTTCACCTTAATCGATCGACTGGCGTCGAGTCGGCCGCCAGGTCCGCCGCGCCATTCCATCCTAAAACTGAAAATAGATAAAGGACGGAGCTTCGAACGTCAGCCCGCAAAACAACATAACCAGCGTCGCATAGACCGCCGCCTGGACTGGGGCCGGTTTGGCAACAAACCAGTCGCCTGCTACCTGCACCCACCGAATCGGCAAGACATGCAGCACGACAGCCATCATCAGCACTGCGTAGAACAAGGAACCGAGTTGTGTCCCGCCGTTGAAATGCCCCAGCCCCTGCACGTAACTTAGGAAATGCGACATATCTTGCACACGGAACAACAGCCATCCGATCAGAATCAGATGGAAACATTGGATCCGGTTGAGAATGACACGCCCGGTGGACTCAACGGTTACCGCTCGTTCACGGGCTCGTGCCAGGATGAGCAGCAGTCCATGATACGCACCCCACACCACGAAATGGAGAGCGGCCCCATGCCACAACCCTCCCAAGAGCATCGTTACCATCAGGTTTCGCTTCACGCCCCATGACGACGCACGGTTTCCCCCCAACGGAATGTACAAATAGTCTCTCAACCATGTGGACAGTGAGATATGCCATCGCGTCCAAAACTCCCGGGCATTTTGAGCCAGATACGGCCGGTTGAAATTGACCGGGAGGTCGAATCCGAGAATTCTGGCTAGTCCGATTGCGATATCACTATATCCGGAGAAATCATTATAGATCTGGAACGCATAGCCGTAGAGGGCGAACAAAAGATCCCACGAAGAAAAGGCCGCCGGATTGGAGAAAACTTTGTCCACTGCCAAGGTCGCCAGCAGATCGGCCAGCACAATCTTCTTGAACAGCCCTCTGAACACCAACAACAGCCCTTCCTGAATTCGATCGACTGAGACATTCGGCAACCTGTGCAGTTGCGGGAGAAACTGACTTGCCCGAACAATCGGACCGGCCACGAGTTGGGGGAAGAAGGCCACGAATACGGCGAATTTCAGAAAATCACGTTCCAGAACCTTTTCTCCGCGATACAGATCGATCGTGTAGCTCATGGTTTGAAACGTATAAAACGAAATGCCGACCGGGAGCAGCAGCTCATGGCGCATGAACGAGAGATCCCACCCGAACAGCTTGACCGCAGGGTCCGCCAAATCCACGAAGAAGTTGTAATACTTGAACAGCGCGAGTAAGCCCAGATTCGACGTGAGGCTAATGGTAAGGATGGCTTTTCGCGCACGCGGTCGTTGTTCCCTCGCTATAATCCGGCCGACCGTGTAGTCCACGATCGTGGACAGCACGAGGAGCCCTCCGTACTTCCAGTTCCAGCACATGTAAAAGAAGTAACTTCCGCCCAGGAGCACGAGTTCGCGCCAGCGTTCCCGACGGAATACGATTCCGTAGAGCATGAGCAGGACAGAAAAGAAAAGGAAAAACTCTGGCGAGTTGAAAACCACCGGTTGTCCTAGCGCATGACCATATCATGGACCGGCCGCCTGGTCAGGGCCGGCATGAGCCCCTGATACAACACCTTGGCCATCGTTTCGTGCCCCCCGGGAGTAAAATGCACATAGTCCCGAAAAAGGGCGTGCTGCCCCGCTAACGCCGCCTCCACATCGATCAGCAGGACCTGTTCCCTCGTGGCCACTCTGCGAATCACCTGGTTGAACCGCTCGATCGTGTTCACCCAACCGGTCAGAGACAAATACGGGTTGTACTTGAACACCAGCGTGGCCACGCTGTCCGGCATAGACGGCAGATCCTTCTGTACGTGGCTCGAGGCAAAAGTACAGAGGACCGGTGTTGCGCCGAGACGTTTCGTGGAGGCAATGAACTCCATCACGAGGCCCTCGAATTCCGCCTCTCCTTGTGCCCCAAGTGAATCAGCCAGGACGCGCTGCGTCACCAATCGACTGGTCACATTCCCTTTGATCTGCGCGTACAGCGAGGTTTGTTCGAACAAACGCACGACCCAATTCGCCTTGGTGGATGCCGTCGCATTCTCACGGGCCTCATCCACACGCCGCAACCGGGGATCCGCTCCTGAAAGCAGCTTTTTCGAGAGGTTATTGATCGTCGCCGACATCTGGTACAGCAGGACGATATTCGGCTGTAATGCGACCCCTCTTGATTCCAGGTCGCGGCGATTATCGGGAATATCCATACCGGCTCTGCTGGCATTAATCACCACGGCCTCCTGACCCGATTCACGCAACAGGCGCTCAAGAACGGACGGAAACACCATCTCACGTGCCACATAGCTGTCCTCAGCGTGAGATGAGGATGCGATCCAATACCGCATTTCACCTTGGCGGGGCACTGGGATGGTCGCACCTTCGACTCGCTTGAGCGCACCCTGTCCACCCCCCGCTTGTCCCCCGGCCGGGTCATCGTGCCGCTTATGATCCCCGAACAAAATCGTGTCGTACCCTCGCATGGCTCCGCGCACCTCGAGCGCGAATTCGGCCGTGACGAGGTACAATCCGATCCACAGAAGAATCGCGAACGACCTGGGGTGCATACAACGGTTCAACAAGCGCGGCCGCGACTACACCGGCGCTCACGCCATTTTTCTCAACACCACAATCATGTTCGTTCTCAGCGAACGCATCGGCTCCGTCATCAGCAACTTGATCCACAACAGCTCCAATGCCGCCAGCGGAGGAACCATCGCGAAGATCGCATCCGTGGCGATGAGATCCATTTCCACCACTTCAAAGCCGTGGTTGCCTGCAAGTTCTCTGATCTGCGCCTCGGTATTGGCCTTGTAATGGGTTTCGAAAACGTCGTGTTCCTGTCGACCCTCGAGGAGATAGATCAACTTTCCTTTCAAAAATTCCGGCACAAATCTCGACAGCACCACCCCATAGCCGTAGGCATTGGGTGTATGAAAAACGAACACGCCTTTCGGCCTCAAAATACGATTGATTTCCTGAAACTGCGTGCTCGGATTGTCCAGATGCTCGACCACCATGTTGGCTGATGCAAGGTCGAACGACTCATTCTTGAACGGCAACCGCGTGATGTCACCCCGAAGCTTCCGGGTGATGGTGGGATGGGCTTTCAGCGATGGCAGATCGTAGTCGATCCCGAATACGGCTTTACACAATTTCACGAGCTGACGCTCTTCGTTGGCCCGCCAGCTGGGGAGAATGGAGTGTCCGCAGCCAATTTCGATCCACTCCACGGATGGTGTCACATAACGCTTCAAGGTATCCTCATAGCAATACTGGGAATACCTCAACGTCGGGACGACCGCACGCCGCATCGTCCAATAGATATTAAACAATCGTGTCCGCAGGCTCATGTCTCTCCGGTCCCTCCCTGGAATTCCCAGTTTAGTCCATACCGGCTCGTCATCCTGTACTTCCTAGGCGCGACATTAGCCAGGCCCCGCTGCACCTTGCACACGTATACGATCCACCAACGTATCACACGCGATCTTGAGCATTGCCATGCAGCGGCGAAAATCCTCAATAGTTCCGCTGTACGGATCGGCGACTGCTTCGACCGACTGGTCGTAGAATTGCCTTAAGAGATACACCTTGCTCACGGCCTCCGGGTAGAGACGGACCAACCGCCTCCGTTGGCGCCATTCCATGACAAGGATCAGACTGGCTCGATCGACCTGCTCCCTGTGCAAGGGTTTTGTCGCGTGCGAGGACAGAGACAACCCGTGCTGTTCTCCGACGAGCTGCGCGAGCGAATGTGCAGGCTTTCCCAATGAGGTCTCAAGACCGGCAGATTCCACCTTCACCGGCAATCCGTACTTGCCGAACACACTTTTCAAGTACGCTTCCGCCAAGGGACTTCGGCAAATATTGCCTTTGCACACCACCAAGACGGACCGAATCTCGTCCGGAAAATCCTGACGGCTTCGCAATATGACACGACGGACAATATTGAGGCCGACACCCATCCCCCTCTTCACCGATCGCGCCAGCGCTGTCCCCGGAATCTGCGCAGCCGCGGCTGGCTTACCTACTTGTGCATCGGACATAACTTCTGCCTCTAAATAAGCTTTGCATAGCACAGCATTTCGTACACCGACGGCCCTGGATCGCCCAGGCGCTCCACTTCACAGTATGTATCCTTCTCCAGAAAGTTCAAAAAGGAAAGCAACGTGCGCCATTTCGAAGGAGCACCGGCCGGAAGATTGAGGGACTCTGGCCTTCCAAGCATACGCATCAGTAGGTGGTCCAGATCTCCCAGCACCCAGCGCGACCGAATCCCCATCCGGTATCCATTCTCCGGCACAGCCTCAGCCATCCCCATGGCCATCCTCAGAAGCAGCAGGGGAAAGTTGACCCCCGCATCGATCGCCAACTGAAGAGAGCCCCAGAAGCGGCCGTTGATTTCCATCAGTAAAGGTATCTTCGTTTCGGCATCGACTTTGAACTCCACCATGGCAACACCGTGCCACTTCAGCGGCTGCAGAAGTGCGAGCGCCGACTCCACCATGCGCTTCGGTAACGGAATGCTTTCTCGCAAAACACTGACGCCCCCCGAGGGGGGACGCTCTCGCAACCGGCGATGCGCAAACATGCCTAATGGCACACCCTCATTCATGAGCAGAAATACTCCACATCCCTCGCCGACAATTCGCCGTTGAATCAGGGACGGTTGGCTCAAATAGGATCGCTCACTATACAGGCGCAGCAGTTCTTCTCTGGAATCCGCGTAACACACGCTAGTTTTGGTCCATCGCCCATCACGATGCACCAATGAGCAGCCGGGTTTGACCACAACGGGGAATGTTCGGATCTTGTCGAGAACGGACTCCACTTTTCCGTCGGGAACAAATACCGTCTCAGGAATCGGAACACCTTGCGTCACAGCCAATTGCATCAGTCGATATTTGTCTGATACCAGCTGAAACCCGTCTGCGGCGGGTATGGGCATCCGCGTGTATTCTTCGAACCGCGCCTTGGCAGGACTGATCAGAGCCATTGCGAGGTCAGAGATGGGAAAGAGCGCGTCGACTGCGTAGGTCTTCACCGACGAAAGTAGGCAGGTGAGGTATTGATCCGGGGCGTGATACGGAGATGCATAGACGAATCGCTCCGTGCAATACCGCGAAGCACCGGCGAGCGAGCGTGCCGTTTCAGCCCCGACGATCACTTCGACCCCTTTAATGCCCAACGCACGCGTGACGGCCAGCGTGGCTCGCTCATTTCCGTCTGTCAGTAGTACGCGCATATGAAAGCCTGGCGATGGTTCTTTAGGTTAGACTGTGTGTCGCGCTGGCCAACGACTGCGGTCAAACGCATCGAAGAAAGTTCGATCGGCTCGTGTCATACACTCGTGCTTAGGCAGCGGCTGGTGTAGGACCAAAAATTCGGAAGGAAAACAAAGGAATTGTATAGCTGATGTCGTTGTGAATGCCAATTCGAGCGATGTCGAACCAGTTGGCGGGAGTGCTCCCCTCGATGCCGGTCTTGACTCCTAGCGCGGCCTCATAGCCACTCGCCTGGACGACTTGCTGAATCTCTTTATCGCTGTTTCCATTCGGGTAGCAGAATACCGGCACAAACGACGCTCCCGATGCAAGCAAGACCTGTCTGGATTCCGTGACTTCTCGGACCACTTCATCCCGGCTAAGCTTGGTCATGATGCCATGCGAGCACGAATGAGACCCAAACGACAGACCGTTCTGGGACATTTCCTTGACTTCTTCCCAGTTCACGACCACCCGCTCCTGTGGCAGTGATAGACCAACAATCGCCGCGAGATTTTCGATCAGTTTTCCAATCTGATCGAGGGGGAGCTCTTTACACCAAGCAATAATGCGGTCAATCGTCGTCTCAGAAGACACCGATTCTGCCGCTACCGCCCGGACCCGTGCCCCCAAACTCTCACTCAACGCAGCATGTACATGGCCCAGCGGCGCAGGACCGTTCCTGCCCTTGCCAGCTTTGGCAAGGATCATCGACAGGAGATCCGGCCAAAACCAGTTTGGGGTCCCCACAAAATCCGTTGGGAGAAAGATGGTGGCTGGAAGACCGAGCTCCTTCAACACCGGATAGGCGTGGCGATAATTGTCTAGCCAGCCATCGTCGAACGTCACCACGCAGAAGCGGGAACGGTTGTCCCACGCTCCACGATGCCATCTATCAAGAAGCTCCTCTAAGGCAATTACTTTGAAGTTGGCTTTCACGAACTCCATGTGACTGCGGAAAACGGTGTCGCGCACATACATGCCGGGCTGGACATTCTGGCGACGGAGATCACTCGGGGCGAGCACCCGGTGATACATCAGAATGATGACCTTTCCGCGGTGACGCCATCGATGCACCTGAGCTGCATAGTAGGCTCCAGCAGCGCCGCATCGCGCCAGCGCCTTCAGCTTGTCGGACACGAGGCTCATAGGACTCGAGCTTAGAACAGGGTATAGATGAACGGAGCAACTGCAGAGCCTTGGGTTAACACAATCAGGCTTCCCAATAGGACGAGCATCACGATGATCGGAAGCAACCAAAACTTCTTTCGCTCCTTCATGAACGCCCATAGTTCTTTAAGAAATTCTCCCATGGCTCCCCCGTTACGGCTAGAACTGTCGCGTCATATGGGTGCGTGGGCGCGGCTGGCGCACAACCCGGTAGGTCTGGGCCTCGCGAATGAGCACCCGGCGCATGGATTCCCAACCAAACAGGCGCATAACGACGCCCATCGGCGTAATCAACCCAAAATATAGAACTCCAAGAATGATGCGCGTGTTGATCCACCCCAACACATGACCAACCCTCATCCAAATTCTGAACACCGGTTCCAAGACCTGGGGCACTGCAAGCCCGAGCGGAACCAGCAATCCACCCGGGACGATCGCCCAAAGCCGAGCGGCCTCACCGTACCGAATCACCGGCCAGATTCCGATCAGCAAGAACACTCCGCCGACGATCAGACCAAACTTTCGCAATTCTTTCTTGCTGGCTGTGTTATCCATTGTCGTCCTCTTTCACCTCACCGCTGCCACTCCACCTGAGTAGGGCGCCTCCACCGGACTGTCACGATCGATTCCCGCATCCCATACAGGGCTGCACGTTACCGCTTAGAAGGATCCCATCGAAATACTCGCTCTCCCCTGAGATACCTGAACCAGGCATCCAGAATCGACAGGTTCACGAGCACAAAAAACGTGGGGAGCTTNNGGCGGCAGGGAATCCGCCCTCCCCACACATATGCCGAAGCACCTCCATACAGCAGCAACTGGGCGGCAAAAAGCGCGCGATAGAGAGTCGACTGACTCGCCAACATCCCATTGGCGAGGAACGCCCCAATCATGGCAAACGGCACTAGCCATCGGCAAAGCTTGTGACTGAACAGTTGCCATGCGAACAGCCCGTACTGGAAAGGATTCAACATTGGCAAACTTCTCATCAGTACCGCAATCCCTCTTAAGATTGTCCTAACTTTCCTCTGGTATTCCCGCTTTTCATCAAAAATATTCCTGTAATATCCGACACTTGCGATGTCGGAAACGCCGCGAAGACCTCGCTTCACCGAGTTTAGCAACGTGTTGAAGTCACTTTGGAGGTCTTCAGCCCACGGCGAGCAAACCTCGCGCCTCGCCGCAAAGAACGAACCACTCAGACCCACCAAGGTATTCACCTTGCTCTCAAGGGTGCGGAGCAGCATTTCGTATTTGACATAGGCACCCTCTCCGCTCAACTTTCCGTCAGCGTCCACAAATCGGTCTACACTACTTACACAACCGACGGTGGGATCGTGAAACGGTTTGACGATATTCTTGATGCCGTCCGACCCCAACGTCGTGGCTGCATCAGAGAATACCAGCACCTCACCGGTTGTTTGTCCCACCGCCAGCTTTTGTGCGGCCTCCTTCCCCTTTCGCTCTGCAGCACGCACCAGGCGAATCCCGCGATCGGCATAAGCCCGCACGATCTCATCCGTGCGGTCGGTCGAGCAATCAGATGCCACTACAATTTCGAGTCGGTGACGCGGATATTCCAGTGCCAAGGAATTCTCAAGTTTGTCTTGGATTTTCGCCTCTTCGTTAAACGCCGTAATGATGAATGAAACGCGCGGGGTGATGTCGCCGTTCAATACCGGTCGATTCCTCCAGAAAGACAACACCCAGAGCAAAAAGAGGTACCCGCCATAGGCGTAAAAGATAAAGGCAACCGATGCCCAGAACACCCATTCGATTGCAATCACGACGTCATCCGATCCGGCCTCATCGCGAGCCGTGCTTTGCCACCGCCTCTTCCCCAGCCGTGGCTCCAGCCCGCGAACTCACCCGCGACAGCCCAAATCCGACCACCGCATCCGATTCATGATCCGAATTGGGCACCGATGCTCGTGCTGGTTCGGCTTGGACGTCTTCGAAAAGTTTGCAGATGCGGTCAAGATCATCGTCCGTCAGCCAGGGGTGTGTCGGCACCGTAACGAGACGATGTGCCAACTCGTTCGACTGGGCCACGTCCCGTGAACGACATAGCCCTTGCAACTCCGGAACATCTCCAAGAGAGGTGGGATAAGACCCGCTCACTCCGAGCCCTTTCTGTTTTGACAACTCGCAGACCGCCACCTTCTCTTGATCCGACCGTAACAATACCGGTAATCTGAGATAGACGCCACTCGCCCGATCCGGAGGCTTGACTACGGTCACACCTGCCTCGCCTAGTCGTCGGGCACAATACTCGCCATGCGCGAGCCGGACGGATGTCGACGAGCGAAGTCGAGCCTTCCAAGTACGCAACAGGCCAGCGCGAACTGGATCCATGCGCAGTGCGGGAAAGTCTTTCTCGAACCTTGTTTCTCCGAGCTTCAGGAAGGGCAGCCCGGCTGGAAACCAATACAAAGCAGGACGGATGAATACTTGCATGAGCACCACTGCGAGCAGGTTCTTCAGGACACCCAGCACGGTCTCTTTTGGAAGTTGCCGATACTCGGCCGCCACCGCCTGAGCAATGCGCTCATCGCTGGTCAGGATGGCCCCCCCCGATCCGCAGCTCACGTTCTTCCCTCTCCCAAAGCTAAAGAAGGCGACATCGCCTAACGTGCCTGCGAAGCCTCCATTGCTCTTCGCACCCAGCGCCTGCGCGGCATCTTCAACCACAAACACGCCACTAGGCCGACAAATCTCGCGTGTATGCCCGATGTCGGCAACGGAGCCATATAGATGCGTGGGCACCACGCAGAGCGTGTCGGAATCGACAAGACACGATAGGCGTGGCCAATCGAAATCAAGCGTCCCTGTGTCGACGTCGCACAGTTCAACAGTAAGCCCTGCGCGCACCACTGCGGAGGGCACGGAGAAGCAGGTATACCCAGGGAGCACCACTTTCCGCCGACTGCTGAGCCGCTGGAGCGCACGCAGAATCGTCAGGAGGGCCGCCTTGCCGGACGAGACAAAAAAGACGTGCCGCACGCCGAACATTTCCCGAAACTCACCCTCAAGCCGTTCGCGTGTCCTCTTAGGAGAGAACAGCCCGCCGACCCCTGCGATAATATCCATCCAGCCCAGCGGAGCTGCAGAGGGCGCAAGTGTTCGCTGCCATTTCATGGAAGGTACTTCACGATGTGGGGACCCAGCGCATTCGCCACCCAAACCGGCAAACACTGCCATGTACGGATGGCCAGCCGATACTTTGGGTTTTGCGGATTCAATTGTGGAATTGCCCCGCCGTCGCGCAGCCAATAGTACCAGTAGAGCTGATGTGGCTGCGCGCCCCACTGCTCCTTGAACCGATAAGTTCCGCTATCCGGCGTCGACCGTCCAAAATCGAAAGTTTGGAAGCCTTGTTGACAGGCAAACTCCAGCACGGAGCTGTAGAGCAGCATGTTCGGAGACAATCTATTAAACCGCCTGTCCGAAGCCGCCCACGGAATTTCCAACGAGGTGCGGAAACCATACAGGAATCCTGCTGCCACGGGGGTTTCCTCGTGGTAAACCACGCAGATCCGTGATTCTTTTGGAAACACTTCAAGTATTTTTCGAAACCAGGCCTTGGTGTAGACTGGGGTTCCAAGGTCCCGCATACAGCGCGAGAACACACGGTAAAAGTCGTCGACTCGTTCGGTCGCTCCAAACTCCACCGTCATACCTTCCTTCTGTGCTCGACGTACCTGGCTTCGCAATTTTGAAGGGAACGCCTTCCACAGTTCATCGAACGAGTTGGGAAGCGGGAGCCGCATTGAAACCTTGCGTTCGCTTTCCGACCAGGAAGTTGTGAGCTTCTCCTGTTGCCGTAGTTCGACGTGAGTCACGCGAGTGGCGACCGCATACTTTTCCACATACTCTTCCAACAGCCGATGAGCCTCCACGGAGTTAGCCACTATGCCGCCGTAATTCACAAACGGGAGCGATATCAGAAAGCTACCGAAAATGGGACTGGACAGTAACACTAACGGAGCAATCGCAACGGTCTCTCCGCCCTGATCGCTCACCATCAAATACATCGAATCGTGTCCAAACACTTCACCGATGACGTTTCTCCAGCCAAGCAGGTGATACCCGGTGGATTCCGGACACTCCTGGACAAAGCGATCCCAGCATAGGCTATCATGGTCGGAACGGCATTCCGTCACGGTCAATGGCATCAGGATACCAGTCAAGATTTACGAGGAAACCTTTGGTGAGGATGTCTGGGCCGACACGCTGTCCGACCGCCTCGAGAAGGACATCGGTGTACGGGGCGTGCCTCCCTCTCCCTTCAACTCGGCAGTTCTGCCTCCAACGACATAACCCGATTCGCGCTGAACCGCTTGGCGAATGCGTGATCGGTCCTCAGGGGACGATTCCGAGGTCACACACGGAAACGTGGGACCAACCTCCGCCTTGGCGCGATGCTTACCGAGGTATTCATCCAACGAACAGAGGACCCGGGCAGGGTTTCCTGCACAGACGGAGTCTGGCGGCAATGACCGACTCACGACCGATCCCGCGCCAATGACCGTTCGCGGTCCAATTTCCACCCCTGGCAAAATGACGGTTCTTGCTCCGATGTGGCAGGACTCGTGAATCGTAACCCGTCCAATTCTCGCCGCGTCGAGGAACTCGTCCATTTGCGCATCATGTGCAAGAATGAGGCACTCCTCGCCAAACCCACAATGGTCGCCGATGGAGATCAGAAAGCAGTAGTCCGGATCGATCCAGGTCGATCCCGGAAGCCATACGTCGGCCCCTAGCTCCATGCCGCGCTCCCTGAGCTTGTGCCACCGACGTTCGAGACGTTTTCGCTCGAATCGGGATTTCAGGCGGGAAACCACGTCCAGCAACCGATCAAACACGCTCACAGTTCCCCACGAAGTCGCTGTTTTACTCGCTCGACCCCGGACACGTACTGTACGATCCGGGGAACGGTTTCTGGAAAACCGAACCGCCTGACTTTATATGGGCCGGCCTCCTCCAGCGACAACACAGTTTGGTCTGCGTATCCAGGTTCTCCTACAACCGCCCCCAGCAACCCGGCCTCGCCCAGGGTCTTCGTTTCTCGGGAGCCGAAATCTCGCCAGCCTCCGTTGGGATAGCAAAAAATCGGTACCGGAGATCTCACCTCATCACTCACCCGTCTCCATGAGGCTCTGATCTCCTCAGCTGATTGGGAATCGGACGTCCGACTCAGAATTGGGTGCGTAACAGTGTGCGGGCCGAATGTCATGCCGCGCCGTTCACAACCCCTTGCTTGTTCCCACGACATGGGAGCATATTGCCCTGGGGGCACGTCAGGAAGCGACACGTCTGCCTCAGAAGCTAAGGCGGCAATTGCGCGATGTTTGTCCGAATCCCCCACCAATTTGCATTGCTCGGTCAAATTGGCTTGCACACCCTGTCGCTCTTGCAGCGATTCCCATCGATATTCGAGCCACCGATCGCCCAAACTGACACGGAGTGATCGCCGCTTGGTATGAGCCAAGATGAACTCAATTTTGTCCCACCAAAACCACAGGTGGCCGTCCACAAACCCGGTCGCCAAGAACGTGGTCACGGGACAATCGAATTCCGCGAACACGACAGAGGCGATTTCAGCCTGATCGACGTAGCCATCATCGATGGTAAACGCGACCGCTCCGTGAAGTGGCGGCTCACCTTTCACCAGACGGTCAAATATCACCGTCAGAGGCACTAGTTCATAGTTCTTTCGGCGCAGGTATTCCAAACCCTGTCGGAGTTCGGAGGGCTCAAACCCGTCAATACCTCGAGCCGGATGCCGGAACCGATGCAACATGAATACAGTCGCACAGTTCCGCAAAGCGATCCCGCGAATCGCATGGATTCCTGGAAACATCAATAGATTGTAATATAACCGTCTCAGCACGCCCATCGAAACCAAGTGCTCCTTATTCCGCCCCCAATCACCCATGCCACCGCTGCCCACCTATGACAGGTTAGGTGTCGCAGCGTATCTGGCTGCCGCAAGCTCGGTCAAGAATACCCGCCAATTGAGCCGACAAATTGCAGTAATTGAACGCATCGCTCGACTCCTTGGCCGGCGACGCACTTCGGCCTGAGTCACGAATGAGTTCTTTCATCAGTTGCTTGATGGCCTGCACATTGTTCGGACAGCACACTCCGAGCTTGTGTCGCTGGACCAGATTGAAGGTGGCGCCTGAATCTCCTATGACCACCAGGGGACGGCGCGTGGCGATGTACTCATAAATTTTTGCAGGAATTTGCAGAGTCGAGCCTGGCTGCATCGTCAACAGAACGTCGGCTTTGCTCATTTGTTTGAGACACTCCTGGTGGCTTACCGGTGGCTCACGACGCAGTACGCCGTGCTTCTCCAGTTCCAACGCCATGCGCTCACACTGCGGGTCCCGGATATCCCAACCACCGACAAAACGCACAATCAATTGTGGCTTCGACAACTCGCCCTGCTCGACCAGCTCAAGCAGGGCGCGCAGCAGCTCCGCGGGCGTCCTCATCATATATATGGTGCCGAAATGACACAGCTCGAGCCTGCTATCGGTTCCATCATGAACGCCGGCAACAGAGGAGAGTCCCGAAAAATCGTCGGCATGAAACCCATTGGGAAGGGCCACACACTTCGCCTGAATCTCGGGATACTGCTGAACCAGATGTTGCCGTAATTCTTCTGTATTCGCGATGACCGCCCCTGCTTCGTTACACACTTCCCGTTCAAGTGCCTCGGTCATCCGAATGAGGCGGGACGAAAGGTAATGAAAGCCTGCGTTCATGGCCCAAGGATCGCGGAAATCAACGATGTATGGCACCTGAAAACGCCGTCCCAACTCCCGCCCGATCACCATACTCGTCCAAGGACTTCCTGTGGCAAAGACGACGTCTGGACGGTCCTCGTCTCGCAACCTACCCATCTCACGCAATACAGGCCGCATCCATGGACTCTGGGGATCTGGGAATGCAAACAACCTATCTAGCATGAACCTTTTGAGCATGCCGATCGCGGTGGGAGTCTTGGCGCTGGAGGGCGCGCCACCTTGCATGCTGGCTCGCCCCAATTGAACTCGAGCCTTGTGGGCCAATCCGATGGCCCCGCGAACACGCTCGCGCAGGTGGAGTAACTTTTCCAGCGGGCTGACGTAGGGCACCACGTGCACTTTCACCGTGGCAGGAACCTTCGCCGCCAAGTTGGCATCGATCGGGCTTTTGGGGTAGACCGACTGAGTATCGGTCGTAACCACATGTGGCGCCCAGCCATATTGCGGAAGATATCGACAAAACCCCAAGGGACGCATCGCGCCAGTGGCCCCAATGGGAGGAAAATAATACGCAACCATGAGGACCTTCCTCATGCGAAGGGCCTCCAACATATCCGCCATGGGGCAGACAAACGTGTCATCTATGCCACCCGCCCAAGGCGTATCTGCTCTCGAAGGACCTTCACAATACGCTCGGACGCGTGCCCATCCCACAACGGCGGTGGCAACAACGGCTTACCGGGCGAATCGAGTGTTTTGGCCACTTCTTCAAGAATTCGCTTAGGCGCCGAGCCGATGACCCGATTCGTTCCATGAGAGACCGTGATAGGGCGCTCCGTATTTTCTCTCAGCGTGAGACACGGAATGCCCAGCACAGTAGTCTCCTCTTGGATTCCTCCCGAGTCGGTGAGGACCAACCGTGCATTGGCCACCAGCGACATGAAGTCCAGGTATCCGATCGGATCCATGCAGTGTACCCCTTTGGCCGGAGTGGGTGGAGGTCCGAAGTAGAGGCCCGGTCCAAGCTTGTCCATTCCTTCGAGGGCCTTTCGGGTGCGGGGGTGAATGGGAAAGACGACGGGAATCCGCTTGGCCACCTCAAGCAAGCTTTCAATAAGCCCCCTCAGGGTAGCCAAATTGTCCACATTGGACGGCCGATGGAGGGTTGTCACTGCGTACTGACCCTTCTCCAAACCCAATCGATTCAACAGGGTCGAATTAGCCCAGAGACGGCGAGAAGCCTCCAAGGAATCGATCATGACGTTGCCAACCTCGAAAATTTTCTCCTTCGAGACTCCTTCGGCCAAGAGGTTCCGTGTGCCGCTTTCTTCAGTCACGAACAAGTAATCCGAGATCGCATCCGTGACAATTCGGTTAATCTCCTCGGGCATGGAACGATCGCCGCTCCGCAGCCCGGCTTCTACGTGTGCCACGGGCAGATGCAGCTTGACCGCCGTCAATGCCGCCGCCATAGTCGAATTGACATCGCCCACCACGACCACCATCTCGGGTCGCTCACGATCGAGAATGGGTTCGAGTCGTTTCATCACTTCCGCCGTCTGCACCGCGTGGGTCCCTGAACCGACATCCAGCGAGACGTCTGGAAGAGGAATCTGGAGGTCTTCAAAAAACTGGCCTGCCATTTTCACGTCATAATGCTGTCCGGTATGGACAAGCAGCGGCTTCACATCGGGAAACTTGCGCATTTCCCTGATTAACGGCGCAATCTTCATGAAGTTTGGGCGAGCTCCCACGACGTTCAATATTTTCATGAGTCAGTCCTATGAGTGGTGATGATCACGCGATCGGCCAATCGGCCTCCCTGGAGCCGGCCGGCACGATCTACTGGACGCTCGGACAACCGCCTATGGGGCAACGATAGGGGCTTGTTTCACGATGTCCGTCAGTAGCTCGAATTCAACGATGTGGAACAACCGGTTTGCAACATCCACTTCGCCGCGCCGATGACGTTCCACATCGGCCAGGATCGCAGAACAGTCGTAGATTCCTCGTTCGCGCACTGCTTTGCTGCCGAGCAGATCGCGCACAGGCTCGTACAGATCGTGGGCAAACCACTTCCGACTCCCAGTCGGGAATCCCATTTTGTCGACACGCACGCGGACGGATTCTGGAATGCGCCCCCGCATCCCTTCCCGCAAGATAAACTTGTTCCAGGGCCCTCGCACCTTCCAATCGTCGGGAAGGCCGAACAGAAAGGATACGAGACGATAGTCCAGGAACGGAAGCCGAGCCTCGACCGAGTGCGCCATGGAATTTCGATCTTCAATTCTCAGATATAGCGGCAACGGTGCTGATCTGACCGATCGTTTGAGCGAATCTGTCAACGTTTTTTCAGACTGGATGTCCTGGTCGCTTGGAAGCCGCCCGTTCAGATCATCAGTAAACCAAACGTTCTGACGCTGACTCGAAGACCGCTTTGATTGCACCCAACGTCGATACAGGTCAAACTTCTGCAACTCCCATGCGAGCGCGCGACTCGCAGCTGCTTTCAGATAGGATAGCGCATTCCCCCCGTGCGCAGACGTGTAGGAAGTGATAGATTTCCACGTAGCCCCCANNGTCCATTTAGCACCACTCGGATTCCATGCGTTGCCGCCAGACGCATGAGCTGGTACCCAACAACGGCCGTCATGGTATGAACGGGCTCGTCTTGGTACCACAACATTTTTCGGAGATCGTTCCACAAATCATAGGGACTCGTCTGGAGTTGCTTCAGGGAAGCTCCGGTCTGCCGAAGTGTATCTGCGATATACTTGCTCTCGTCGAAGTCCTTGTCCATGTAGCAGAACGCCAAGAGCGGCTCCTGTGAGCCCACCGCCGCATCGTTGCGATGCCGGGCAGCCGCACAAATGATGGCCGTCGAATCAAGCCCGCCGGATAAACAGACCCCAACCGGCACGTCACTTCGCATGCGGAGCCGAACCGAATCCTCGAAGAGATCGGCAAAGGTCTCGAGTGGATCCTCACAGAACGCCGCCGGCAAGCCGTCAAGCGACCAAAACATCCACTGATGCCACGTCCCGTCCAGCCCCACCTCGAATCCGCTTCCCGGGGGGATTTGTTCGATCCCTTCATAAAATGTTTCATGACCTGTATCGAGCCGCTGCTCCAGGAAAAATCGCGCAGCAGCTTTCCAGTTTGTCTCCATTCGAACACACCCAGATGCGCGCAAGGCCTTGATTTCAGAGGCAAAGACGACGGCCCCGTCGGCACGACTGTAAAACAGTGGCTTGATTCCAAATCGATCGCGCGCCCCGAAGAGCCGACGGTGTCGCCGATCATAGATCACGAACGCCCACATACCATTCAACTTGGACAAACATTCACGCCCCCACTGGCGATAGGCCGCGAGCAACACTTCGCTATCACCACTTGAACGAAAGTGATGTCCTAGTTGCTGAAGCTCCGCCCGCAATTCAACGTAATTGAAGATCTCTCCGTTAAACACCAGTACGAGATTACCATCATTGCTGACCATTGGCTGGTGAGCAGCTTGAGACAGGTCCAAGATGGAGAGTCGGCGAAATCCCATTCCTACCGACCCATCCATGTAAATGCCGCTGTCATCTGGCCCACGGTGGATTAGACTCGCGGCCATCCGCTCCACTATCTCGCGCGGGACGGGCTTACCTCCTAAACCAAGCGCTACCGCAATCCCGCACATGTTACGGCTCCGTCTTCATTTCCATTCTTTGAATCCAGCACCTTATTTTCCAACCACCTGCCGGAAATATTCCGTGGTTTTCCTGATTCCATCCTCAAGCTCGACCTGTGGTTCCCATCCGAGGAGCGCCTTGGCACGAGTAATGTCAGGACGACGAACTTTTGGGTCGTCCGCTGGAAGCGGCCGTTCCTCAATCACGCTGTTCGAATCGGTCAACTTGAGAATAATCTTCGCAATCTCGCGAACGGTCAACTCGCGCGGATTCCCGATGTTAACCGGATCGTGAATGCTCTCCAGGGTAGCATCTGGTTTCTGAGTCAGGAATTTGGCGCGATCGACCCGCTCAGCATGTGACTTGTCAGATTTCGCCATTAATAACGCCACGATACCACGAACCAGATCATCCACATAGCAAAAGCTTCGAGTCTGGGACCCGTCACCGAAGACCGTCAACGGCTTCCCTTGAAGCGCTTGCACAATGAAATTTGAAACCACTCGTCCGTCCTTCGGTCGCATGCGCGGCCCATAGGTGTTGAAGATACGGACGATGCGCGTATCGACCCCGTGATACCGGTGATAGGCCATGGTCATGGCTTCGGCAAAACGTTTTGCCTCGTCGTAGACCCCGCGGGCACCAATGGGATTCACGTTTCCCCAGTAGGTCTCTGGCTGAGGATTGATTAACGGATCTCCATAGACCTCTGAGGTGCTGGCCAGTAGAAAACGCGCATTCTTCGCCTTGGCAAGACCCAGTGCCTTATGTGTGCCCAATGCGCCCACCTTCAGTGTCGCAATGGGCATCTCGAGATAATCTTGCGGACTTGCCGGAGATGCGAAATGCATCACCGCGTCCAACTGGCCCTCCACATGCAGGTAGTCGCATACATTGTATTTGACAAAGCTGAACTTGGGGTTGCCCAAGAGGTGTGCGACGTTCTCCGCCCGACCGGTGATCAGGTTATCAAGCGCGATCACCTCGTGGCCTTGCCCAATCAAGCGATCACACAAATGACTCCCGAGAAACCCAGCTCCGCCTGTGATTAGGATTCGCATTCGTCCTCCTCTCCTTCACATGTCAGGTACACCTACTAGTCCAGCTCGAATTCTTTTTTCCAATCCGTATCGCCATCAAGCGGTTTTTGTTCCGATTTCATCAGGACACAATTCTCGAGCACGAGAACATCCATTTCCGTTCTCATGAAGCAGCGATAAGCATCCTCGGGAGTCGATACGATGGGCTCGCCCCGCACATTGAACGACGTGTTCACTAAGACCGCGCAGCCGGTTTTTGCTTCGAAGGCCTTCAGCAGCCGATAGTAGCGCGGATTCGTCTCCTCATGTACCGTTTGTACCCGTGCTGAATAGTCGAGGTGGGTAACTGCGGGAATGTCGGACCTTGGAACGTTGAGCAGGTCGATTCCCCACAGATCTTTCTTTGTTTGATCCATCGGGAGGCGACGCTTTTCAAGGACCGGCGCTACCAGCAGCATGTAAGGACTGTCGTCATTGAGATTGAAATACTCCGACACTCGCTCACGCAAGACTGAGGGGGCGAACGGGCGAAACGATTCCCGATATTTAATTTTCAGATTCATCACCGACTGCATCTTAGTATTTCGTGCATCACCAAGAATGCTACGCCCCCCTAGGGCACGAGGCCCGAATTCCATCCGACCCTGAAGCCAACCGATTACCTTGCCTGCAGCAAGTTCATCAGCGAGACGGGCAAACAATTGGGCATCGTCCAGGCGGATATATGGAGCTTCTTTTGCCTTCAAGAAAGCTTCGATCTCCTCATTGGAGTGCGCGGGTCCCAGATAAGAGCCTTTGATGGCATCTTTTCCAGGTACCACCGTGCGAGGCTGCTGCTCATACTGATGCCACGTGGTCAGCGCCGCCCCAAGTGCCCCGCCCGCGTCGCCGGCAGCCGGTTGAATCCATATCCCCTTAAACGGTCCCTCCCGTAGGATACGTCCATTCCCGACACAGTTCAGAGCTACCCCCCCCGCCATGCACAGGTAATCGACGCCCGTCTCTCGATGCAGGGTATGCGAGAGCCGCAGCATGACCTCTTCAGTCACTTCCTGGATCGAACGGGCCAGATCCATCTCACGTTGTGTCAGTTTGGACTCCGGCTTGCGCGGAGGACCGCCAAACACCTCATCGAATTTGTTGCCGGTCATGGTTAACCCGGTACAGTAGTCGAAATAATCCATGTTCAGGCGGAACGTGCCGTCGGGCTTTAAGTCCAGAAGATGCTCGTAAATCGCCTTTACGAACTTCGGCTCCCCGTACGGCGCCAAGCCCATGACCTTGTACTCACCGGAATTCACCTTAAACCCGGTGTAGTAGGTGAACGCGGAGTAAAGCAGGCCGACCGAGTGAGGGAAAGGAATCTCCCACAGGGGTGTCAACTGGTTGCCTTCACCAAGCCAGGCCGAGGTGGTGGCCCATTCTCCCACCCCATCCATGCAGAGGACGACGGCCTTTTCATATGGAGATGGGAAGAACGCCGAAGCGGCATGGGACTCGTGGTGTTCGGAAAACAGAATCTGAGGCAGGACTGCCTTGGTCAGTCCCGGAGCATGCACGAGAAATTCCTTCTGCAGGAGGCTCTTGAGCAGCAGTTTTTCCTTCAGCCACACCGGCATGGCGACGACGAAGGATTGCACCCCGCGAGGGGCAAAGGCCAAATACGTTTCCAGCAAACGCTCGAACTTCACCAGCGGCTTGTCATAAAACACCAGGTATTTGACATCGCTCAGCCTGATCTTGCCCTCCCGCAGGCAATAGTCAATTGCTCGGTGAGGAAATCCCGGATCGTGTTTTTTCCTCGTGAACCGTTCCTCTTGAGCTGCCGCAATGATCTCTCCATCACGTACCAAACACGCGGCGCTGTCATGATAGAACGCTGAAATCCCAAGAATATTCATGGCCTGCTCCTCTTTGGGTCGGGTCAGTGAAGCTCCCTATCCTAGCACCCTTGCATGAGACTCACTCCCCGCCTTTCGGGGGGCTCCCCCGATGTCTCCGGGATCCGCTGCTATCCTGTGATTTCCGGGCCATCTGGCATTCCTGGATGACGCCCAAATAGCGATTTGCAATGGATTCCCAGTTGTATTCCCGCAAGGCCCATTCTTTGCCCCGTTTCGCCAACTCTTCCCGGTAAACGGAATCTGTCGCCATCCTCATCAGCGCTTTCGCGAGGGCCTGTGGGTCATCCACCGGCACCAAGACCCCCGTGGATCCGTCCTGCACTATCTCAGGGACCCCGTCCACCCGGGTTGCCACTACCGCCTTCCCGCATGCCATGGCCTCTGCAATGACCAACGGCATCCCCTCCGCACGGGACGCCAGCACGAAGAAAAGACTCGCTTTCATCAGGCGCAATACATCTATCTGGGACTGGTTGCCGACAAACCGTACCTGATCTGCCACCGATTCCTCTTGGGCCTGTCGGATCAGTTTGTTCCGTTCGGGACCATCCCCTGCAATCATTAACTGCAGGATGACACCCTCATCCTTGGCAATCTTAAGCGCAGAGATGACAGTGTCGACCCCCTTGCGAGGGATCAGGTGGCCGGCGGTGAACACATACCCTGGCCGATCTCCTCGCTCTGCTGTGGCTGGCTCGACTTTCGCTACGAGATCCAACGGGGCACCGTTCGGCAATAGTTGTAGCCGTTTCGATTGAAGCCAAGGAAAGGTCTGTTGCACCTTCCCCAAGAGAGTGCGGGACACCCCGAGCACAGCGTCGGCACTCTGAAGCAGCGAGCCAACCAAACCTCTTGCCCTTGGTTCCCATTCGGATAAATCGTGTGCATCGTTCCCTTGGTACGTCACCAACAACACTGCCCCCACCCACCGCTTCAGTAACCCAAAATAGAACATGTTCGGTAAAGGGTACTGGATGATAATCGCATCCACAGCCAAGCGCTTGGTCAGCCAGAAAAGCTGTGTCATCGTGACGGGCAAGTACAGCCACGCTTTGAGGGACGCCCAAATAGGTGACCTGGTCGATGCCGGCGAGCGCAGATACATACCGTAGACCGGAGCCCCATGAAGGATTTCCAGTTGTCGAACGATGTTGTCATGGTCGGTCACAAACACGGCTACCCGATTGCCTTTCCGTTGAAACTCTTCCGTCAGCCGCGAAATGACCGTACTGATTCCGCCTGTTACCGACGGTCGCCACGGTGTGACCAGCAAGATGTTCATGATGCATCGTGAGGGTGATCTCGCGATCACGCCCGCAATTTCAGTGGTTGCTCAGGACGCGGTGCTGGATCGGACCGCGGAGCGACATACAAACGTCTTGAGCAGATCGAGGTATAGGCTCCAGCACAGGGGCTGTGCCTGCAGCAGAGTCAGCAGCCTGCCCCGGGCAGCCTGGATGGATCCTTCTTGTCTTTCTAGATAGGCCAACTGACGATGGGTGCGGAACACCTGTGTCCTCACTCGATCAGCTGTCTCCGCGCCCATGGACTGTTCGATCCCACGCTCGCGCAAGAGGATCTCGCCAATGCGCGCATAGTCCTCCAACAATCTTTTGGGACTCGCCATCAGGCTCCCCTTCCGCCATCGATACTGCCCCAACGGTTCTGCGATATAACCAATTTCCCACCCCGTCAACGCGACGCTGATCCAATGCAAGTAATCCTGCGCTACCGGCAGGCGGCGGTCAAACTCTCCGGCTTGGTCGAACGCGGCTCGGCGTTCCACGACTGTAAGCGTTTGAATATGAGAGCGCTCCAGAAGATCGCGGATGCACTGTCCTTGCGGTACCTGCCTGCCCGTTTCCGCATTGAATCGTTGATGCAAAACCTGATTCTGCTCGTCGATGACGGCGACCTCCGAGTGCACCAGACCACACCGAGGATGTGCGTCCAGGAACTTCACCTGCTGCTCCAATTTGTGCGGCATCCACACGTCATCCGCATCCAGATAGGCGATGAACTCCCCGGTTGAATGCGCAACCCCCAGGTTTCGAGCGGCTGACGCCCCTTGATTGCTCTGGCGGATGTACCGGACAGTCTGATCGTATGTGGCCATCAACGCAGGCGTGCCGTCCGTCGAGCCATCGTCGACGACAATGACCTCATGCTCCCGATAGGTCTGCGCCAATGCCGAATCAACTGTCTGCTTGAGAAACCGCTCACAGTTGTATGTCGGAATGATGACTGACACGCGAGGCATGATTGGACACCGCCGTAGGGCCCGGCCTCTATGCCACGTTACCGAGTGGTTGGCGCGCCAGGAGCGCCAACGTGCGGTCGGTGGCCTTCTCCCACGAGAACCATTCCGCCGCAAGCTGAAGCGCGCCGGACCTGAGACGATCTCTCAATCCCGAATCATCCATTATTGCGAGTATCAATTTCGCTACGCCACATGGATCCTTGGGTAAACAGGTGAGCACGTTTTCACCGTGTATGAACGCCGCATCCATCATGGGGCCACGCGTGACAATGGTCGGCAGGCCGTGAGCCACAATTGAGGCGAATGAGCTATTGTTCAACTGGACCCCTTCCAGAAACGGCAGGACACAGACATCCGATGCGTGAAGATAGAGGGACGCCTCCTCTCCCTCGGATTTGAATGCTCCGGTCCACAGGGTCTTCCCCGCCACCCCTAACTCTTTTGCCAGCGCCTGCATCTCTTCAAAATAGGACGCGCCCCCGTCCACGTCCAATCCGACCTTGCCTCCGATGAACAGGAGCTTCGCATGAGATCGCAGTGCCGCCACCTTTGCAAACGCACGAAGCAGCGTATCAACGCCTTTGATCGGATACAGGTACCCGAAGAACGTCACAACAAAGTCTTCTGCGGTGAAGCCCAATAGCGAGCGGCCACGGTCACGTGCGCGACCATCGTCATTCGACATAATGCGAAGGTTGGGAGGCGGAGGAATGAGGGTGACTTTGTTCTGTACGGGCGACCATTCTTGAATCATCATGGCACGATGCCGCTCGCATAAGGCAATCACGGCATCACTGTCACGAAGCAATGTGCCGGAACTATAGGCAACTCCCCGACCACCGGCCCATCGCACCATGAATTTTCTGAAGATGCGGGACACCAGATTCATCCTGGAAGGGTCCGCGCCGACAAAGGCACTTTCATACCGCGTGACAACAGGAACGTGTGGCCACAATTGTTTGCACAGCGTCGGGACGAATGTCACCATGGGATGGAACTTGTACATCAATCCGATATACATCAGAAAAACGGCATCGGGCGCACAACGTTTGAGGAAAGTCCGCAGGCGAGCCATCTCGACCCACCCCCATTCCTGCATGATTGGATGAACATGAATGCGGGACCCTCCCATTCCGATGTTTCCAACGGACGTGAGGACGTGAACCTCCACGCCCCGTCGGACCAACTGGTCACAGAGGTGATAGGTATTCGTAGCCTCCCCAGCATGCATCGGAGGATAGGCTGCCGATATGACTACAACCTTCATAGTGCGCACCCACTGGAGTCAATGTCTTTACTCCGCATAGTTCAGTGGGCCTTTCCCGACATACGTTTCATCCAGGACTCGTAAATTTCCTCGAAGATGGTCTTCAAACTCTTTGTGATTCCCCATCCGGGGTAGTGGGCGGTCATCTTCTTCAAGTTACTGATATAGCAGATATGATCTCCTTCACGATTCTTGTCCACATACTCAGACTGCATCTTTTTTCCAGAAATACCCTCAATCATGTCGAACGCCTCGAGGATGGAGCAGCTATTGCCTCGGCCGCCACCGAGGTTATACACCTCACCACACCGCGGAGCCTCGATGAACGCATGAATGAACCGGGCGACGTCGAAAGAATGGATGTTGTCGCGCACCTGCTTTCCCTTGTAGCCGTAAATATTGTATTGCTTCCCTTCAAGATTGCATTTGATGAGGTAACTCAGGAATCCATGAAGCTCCACACCGGAGTGATTGGGCCCCGTCAAGCAGCCTCCTCGGAGACAACAAGACTTCAATCCAAAGTAGCGACCATATTCCTGGACAATGACATCCGCAGCGACTTTGGAAGCCCCGAACAGAGAATGCTTCGATTGATCAATCCGCATGTGTTCGGTGATTCCATCGAAATCTCCCGGTGACGCATAGTCCCAGCGTTTGGCCTGTTCGACAAGCGGCAATTCATTCGGAGCATCACCGTAGACCTTATTGGTGGACATATGAACAAAGACCGTCGCCGGAGCAGACAGTCTCGCCGCTTCGAGCAGATTCAAGGTACCGACGGCATTTGTGTCGAAGTCGTCGAAGGGAATCTTTGCGGCAAGATCGTGCGACGGCTGGGCCGCCGTATGCACAATCACGTCCGGCTTTAATTCACCGATGAGGGCCAATGCACCGGCTCGATTTCGAATATCGAGTTCATGGTGCCGGAAGTGCTTCAACTCGGCCTGCAGACGCTGTTGATTCCACCGGGTGTCCCCGCTCGGACCGAAAAATGTCGCGCGACTGTTGTTATCAACCCCGTGGATGGCCCACCCCTGTGCGTGAAAATAGGAACAGACTTCTGAGCCGATCAGCCCAGAGGACCCCGTGACAAGCATTCGTTTCATTCTAGGAATTCCCCCTGTTCATAATCTGAACTGACCCGACACCAGGTCCCCGTTTCACTGCTATGCCCCCACGCGCTCGAACGTGCTTGGCTATGGCATGAGCCACGATTTCATGTCCTCGCTCGTTCCAATGATCGTCTAACGTCAGCACATCTTCGCCTCGAGTTTCAGCCGCTCGAACTCCCTCAGCCACATCGTCCCAATATTCGACACCATAATGATTAGCAATATTGCGGAACGCCTGGCTATAGGGCTCCATTTGCACACAATTAAACGCCATGATCGGTCGCTGGCCAACCCGTTCCCGCACGCGACCCATCAGCCGGTCCGTAGTTTCCATAGCTCGTCGAAATCCCGGATGGGCCATTCCCACATTTTCAATATCGATTTCCACCGTTTGCCGAGCTGCAGATGCCCGCAATCGATCGACCCGACTCACGATGAAATACAGAAACCGACTATGGCGATTGATCCACTCACGCACCTGCACGGCGGACTCCTTCGGAGACAGCATCACAACTGCACCGTTACGCCAGTATGGCCTGGTCCAGCCGTTGTTGTTGATGACGCTTTGACGCTCGAGGTCATTGTCGTTGTTGATAAAATCGTTCATACAGAACTGCCATAGAATGGCATCGGGTTCGATGACGTCCAGATAGCGCTCCAGGATGAGCAATTCCTGAAGAGTTCCATATCCACCCGCACCGTAGGCAAATACCTCCACACCCAAAAGCGTTTCCAATAATGCATGATAGGTCCGATCATCCGACACCGCTGTCGCTTGGGTGAAAGAATCTCCAATCACCAACAGTTTGGGTTTGCGTGACTGGACGTCGCCAAACCGCCGAAACCCATATTGTTTTTGCGACCGTCGAACCTCATAGGGAACGCCTTTTTTCGTCTTTTCCACCAGGACTTCTTGGTAATGTTCGGTCGCTTTCCAGCCCAGCTCCGAATCCAACGTAATCGGCCCAACCTTTCCTCCTGCCGGACTCTCGAAAAACGGGATGTCGTCGCGAAGAAGATGCACCGAGCGGATCGCCACCTCGCCCACAGCCAGGCTCAACCCCACAAAGATCACCACGATGACCCCAGAGGCACACGCGAGGAGTAGCTTCCTACCCACGATCTGCTCCACCTATGAGTTGCGCTACCGACGACGCATGAACCTATGCAGCTGTTTCCCGGAGCAGGTATGGCTCCCAAAATGTTCGATCGTATCGAGGCCAGGCGTGACATCCGAATGGCAATCGCCGATGATTTAGGTCAAAGCACATCCGGGGTGCCACTTCGAACGCGAACTCAAGTCCTTCTTCGACTGACGCCACCTTGAAATCAGGGACGTAGTGTCGTGCGCGGTCAGACCAAAAATGATCTTCGTTTCTCGTTCCATCCGGGCGCAGATGCCATTGCGACATTTCCAAGCGGGCATTGTTGAAGGCCAGGAATCGCTTGAGGAACCTCCGTGGGAGATTAAGCGCCCGAGAATGGATCGGTTGATCCTGAGCCCAGTCGGCCCACCACTCCTCCGGATCTTTCCAGCGCACCGGTGAACGGAACACTTTGAGAAAACTCTCTATCTTTCGAAGCGACAGCCCTCCGTTCCCCACCCGTGCCTGTTGTACCCACGGACTGTCGGAACACTGAATCCAGGGCGGCCCTATATAATCGAAGTCTCGCCCGCACCAAGTCGTCAGTTGATCCGAGAATACCAAAGCATCCAGATGATATATGAGGATATATCGATACTCTTGGAAGGTCGTATAAAAATGTTCGGAGAGGAGTAGGCGGGTATTCGCAATGGCACTCCCGAAATACTCGTCTCGGAACCGCCTGACACTGCAGTCTGGCAGTTCAATCTTCAGCGACGCGGGCACAACAAGGTACTTGTCGTAGCTACCAAGATAGTGCCTGAGATGCTGGAACGAAATCTGCTCGTCCGGGGTCAGTTCGCTCCGGTTGTGCATCGGGACCACGACTGCAACCAATTTGTCCTGCTTAGGGGACATTCAACAACATCCTTTCCTGCATAACCGACACGTCCGGTTTCATCTCTTCAGCCCCGCGCAGCATGCGGCCGATGGACTGAGATCTCGCACCGCTTCGTTGTAGGCGTGGGCTCATCGTACCCTACCGATCCACTGCCTTAAGCACCTCCCCCCCTACCAACTCGTGGCCGGCCTCGTTGTAATGGGCATACCGTCGGGAGGGAAACAACGACAGCGGATCCGGATGCCTCGAGAACGCGTCATGGATATCGACCACCGGAAGTTCAAGGCCCTTGGCAATGTCCAGCACCCGGTCGCGATCCTGACTTGCCAATTGAGGGATGCGATAACGCTCCCACGTAGGCAAATAAACGAAGACGAGCTGCCCGCCCCATGCGCGGGCAGTCACCTTGGCCTCCACCAGCACCCGCTCGAACAGATCCATATCCTGAGGCGCCGCTCGTTTCCCGGCATGTTGCAGGTATTCGGTTAATTCAGCCGGCAAACCGTCTTGGCCCGGTCGTCGTCCATACAGCCCCGCGAGCGCTTGACGTAGGTGTTGAACTTTCACGATCGCTTCAAACGGAGCCAATCCGGTCGCCTCTTCCATTGCCCGATCCAAGTACTGCTTCAACTGTCGATCGATTTCCGGTTGACGGCTGAACAATCGCTGCGAAAAGGCTTCCGTCAGGTACCGCATCAGAAGCGGCGAATTCTTTTCGACTCCATCCAGGTCTCTGAGATCGTTCCCCTCATAGTAGAACCACAACACCACCTTTGGTTCGAGAATAGGTCCATATTCTTTCAGTATGGCCAGGCTGGAAAGGGGACCGTGTCCGTTAATACCAAGATTGATCGTTTGGGGATATTTACTTCTGATGTGCGCGACGAACCCCTTCTCGGACGGCACACAGACCCCGTGTGCATAAGAGTCTCCCAGCGCAACGATGTCCGCCGATCCACGTTCCCACAAGCCAGAGGGATTATGGAATCCATGGTCGTCCGACTCATAAATCATGTATTCGCCGCTCTCATTGCAAAACACGGTGGTCGTTCTGGCCATCCCGCCGAGCGGCAAGAATTCCTCTCCGTTGCTCGACAGGATTGACCGAATTCTCGTGCCAGCATCCGCGGTGAAGAGTACGGCGGGGAAGACGTCCGGATAGGCCATCACTCCCTGCATCCGCATACTCCGTACCACCTCCAACCGTGATCGGCCATCGAAACCTTTGTTGCGTTGTGCCTCTTCGCTTACCCGACGCGCAGCGACACGGGCATTTGCGTCCTGCGGGAAATGTAACCAGGCAGTTGCCTGGTTTTTCCCAACGGCCGCGGCAGAATAGGCCAGAAATACCTCCGTACCATAGATGGCTACGAGGGAGGAGAACAGGGTGAGCACGGCGCTGATTCTCCCGGAATCCGACAAGAATAACCCGAGTGCCATGCCGGCCCCGAATCCCGGCAAAAGCAGATACTTCATTGAGAGACCGTGCCGTGTTACAAGCCATCCAAACAGCACGATGGAAACACCGGCCCCCAGGGCGAGCACCACACTCGCGACGAATCCCAGACGTTTATACACCGTAATTCCGCACCTCGAGGTTTGCGGCAATCGCCGTCTGCGTCCGCCCTCCATGGTGGGATCGGTCCCTCCCAAGGCGTCGGAGCACTACAGGCCACGGCACAGCGGCTGACTTGCTCCGTCTCAGCGCTTCCCATGCTTCGCCAAAATCATTTCCATAGTCGCGCGATAGGTTTTTGCGAAGGCTTCCGGCGTGTTGTTGGTATGAGCATATTCCCAAGCTTTCTTGGCTCGCCGACGCATCTCGGAAGCGGACACGGAGGCAACGGAGCGAACACCCGACACGATGTCCTCGACAGTCGCACCCCTCAAAAGGATGCCAAAATCTTCCACGTCAACCGACGCTTCATAGGTCACAATGGGAATCAGGCCGGCGGCCATTGTCTCCAAAACGACTGCAGCCCCAGCTTCAGAGCACGATGGGAATACATGTGCGACCGATTGGTTGAGGATTTGCCGGAATGTTTCGCTATGTCGCTCCTGCCATCCCACCAGCTTGATATTGGCCGTATGAAACAGCTCTTTCCGGTAGAGATTCACGAATTCCGGTTCATCCGATACGGGCCCAACGACTGTCAGTTGACAGTCTGGGAGTTGCACGAACGCTTCAAGCGTGAGATCCAGCCCTTTATGGACCATCCCGCGACTGCCGAACCAGACGAATCTTCGTCTGGACGACTCAAAGTCCTTCTGGTCGGGCCATGCGTACATGTGCTGAACCACCATGGGAAGCCGAAAGATCGGTTTCCCGGCATACTCGTAAGTTTGCATGGTAAATTCGTTCCCGCAGGTTGTGAGGTAGTCTGCATGTTCCACCCCAAGATGGAGGGTTTCCAGGCGATTGGCCGGGATAGTCACTCCCTTTCGTTTTTGAAGCGCCATCAAACGGCTCATCTCCGCCCAGTTCTGGAACGCTGCATGAGCCGTATCACAGTGCAATATCTTGATACAGTCGCGTGAGAGATAGGGGACCAGCCGCTGCAAATTGAATCGTGTGTCGACGACCACATCGTAGGATTTCCACGGAATGAAACGCTGATTTTCGCAGTGAATGACATCGACCTGATAGCCCAAGTCGACAAATGTCTGAGCCATCACCGTCGTCTTGAGGTATTGAGGATGACTTGTCGGAACTGGCTCTCCTCGCATCTTGCATAGGAGTGCCCGGTTATCATACGAAACGAGGACGGCCCCCTTTGAGTTCCCGCTTGGCTCAAGGGTGACGACTCCTCCATGCAATCGATTGCCAACCTGACCAAGAACCTCGATTGCCTCTCGTAACCAGAGGTAGAAGTGGAACCGTTGAAAGTATCGGTGCAAGTTTCTTAGCATTGTCGTAACCGCCAAGCTTCCGGCACCAGCCCACCCACCGGCCGCCACCCATCGACCGCCGCGATCCACTGTCCCGAGGCCACCTGTTGTGCATCGATATGATGCATACCGCCCTCTGTCCAGGACGTCCAATGCGGGTGCAAGCGCAACCCGTGAGGTACCGGGTATTCCCGATATTGCCGGGGAGTCAATTCGGTGATTTCAAATGCACGCACACGTGTCCCATAGGTGGGATAGCAATCCTGGGCGAATCGGATCACGCGGTGATGAGACACCAGTATCCGACCTGCAGGTCGTGCCGTGTGCGGATCTCCCGTGACTACTGGTGACATCGCATGCTCACGCCATGGGCCCCGGAGCCGTTCCGCATAGTACAGCCGCAAAGTGTCATGTTTCAGGAACGGACTCGTTTCTGCAAAAAGCCACCAGTAATCCTTATGATAAAATAAGGAATTATCGTTGAATCGGTGCCCCGTCAACAGCACATCTGTGCAGACCCACTCGGTCGGAAACTGAGTCGCTTCGTATAGCCGGACGCTCTCGGTCTGGTGACATTCCGGAACCATGTAAAAACGCTGCTCCCACTCAAACACGTAGGGGTACGATAAATGAAATGCCTCTCGGAGCACGATCTGTTCGTATTTCCAACGAAAGCCGTCGTCGCTCGTAGCCAACCCGATTTCTCCTCTGTCAGAATCAAAATTATAGACCTCGAAAAACATGTACCAGCGACCGCCCACTTGAATCATAAAAGGATCAGCCACGAACAGGGCCCTGACATCCGACACGTCCTGACGCGTCAAGACCGGATTTGTGATGCTTCGTGAGGGCCGAACCTGCAACGGTGAGGTACCGACGAATATTCCAATGGACCACAGATGGTATTGTGCGCCTCCTCTTCCGAGCAGTCGATCACCGATGATTTTCGGGCAATACCTCCGAATGAGGCGCTTGGCGTACCACTTCACCGCCTTCTTCATCTCTTGCAAAATCAGACTGCCAGCGACGTGCACTGATTCCTGTACCACTCGATGGTGCGTCGCAAACCCTCTTCAAAGGAGGTCTGTGCCCACCATCCCAACGTTCTTCGAGTCCCGTCTGCGTCAGCGCTTCGCACAGGTTCCTGTGGGCGGTCGGGAAGTGCTCCGAATAAAGGCTTCACGGGACTCCCCATTTGCTTGACAATTTGCTCGACCACGTGTCGAGTGGTTCGTTTTGTCCCTGTCCCCAGATCGAGAATGGCCCCTTCGATGCCAGGCACGACGCCAGCATCGATAAATCCTTGAATGACGTCATCCACATATACCCAGTCAGCCTCCCAAAGCCCGGAGGCTAATTGCGGAGCTTCCTGTTTCAGCAGAGACAGAATCACCGAGGGAATCAGCTTGCCGGGCGCCTGCCCGGGCCCGTAGGTCATGAACGGTGTGACATTCACGACCGGCGAGGTGTACAGCAGGTGGAACATGCGACCGTAGGCACTCGCAGCCCATTTGGCTGCCGCATAGGGAGAACTGGGCGTTGAGTTGACGTCTGCCGCTTTTGGCTCCGTGAGGGATCCGCTCAGGACAATCCGACGGCACCCCGCTTCCGTGGCTCCCACCAAGAGATTGACGGTGCTCGCCAGCAAGCTCTGAAAGGTCGGCAGCACGAGCTCAAGGTCGGGTCTGGCACCAACGGACCCAGCCAAGTGATACACCACCGATGGCTGCACACGGGCCAAGATCGACCGCACCTCATGCACGGACGATAAGTTCGAGTGGTGCCACGTGAGTGTTCCCGAATCTGCCCTTCGCTTATGACGGGAGGTTGCGTGCACGTCGGCTCCAGCCTGAGCCAGTCGACGGCACAAATGACTCCCCAGGAAGCCACTCCCCCCCGTAACAAGAACTGTCTGCTTACGCCACAGATCCACCTGATGCACTCTAGATTCTGCCTCCCTCCTATCGGCTAGGAGTCGCACGAGGATCATAGACGAGCTTCCCGGCCGATCCCGTATCGTCATCAAAGAGAGCAACAACATACGCGGGGATGTGCGAATAATCCGTCCCCCGTATGTAATCCCGCATCGTTGTTCCGGTGCATTCCTCATCAACACGGGGTGCTCCTCGCCTGGTAATTGCATCATCCATATGCACCACGCGAAAATCGATGCTGAACCGGGTCTTCCCGGAAGTATTGGGCACACTCGAATGCATCTGAGCAGCTGAAAACAAAATGATGCCGCCAGCCGGCACAATCAATCGGATCTGTGGATCGAGCTGGAGAGGCTCCGAAGGCCGTGGCAGAGGTCGCGGGTCTTCCTTGATGAATTGTGCCACGTGCCCACCGCGATGCTGTTGGTTCCACAGATAGTAGTTATACCCTTTTGACGTATTGGACACGGGACGATTCCAATACCCTGGGTGAAACGCCATCGCGTTATCGGCCCGGACATCGTAGATCGGTATCCACCAGTTGATTTGAAACATCGGTGCGGAATACCACGTGTCCCGATGAGGATGCCAGGCATAGGCGATGCCCGTGGTCAGATAATTGTCGCTCGTCGAACTCCTCATTTTCGGAACGTCAAAGTACGTTTTCTCCAGATCACACCCCAATTCTCCTAGCAGCGATTGGATGTGGCGCTTGGACTCCTGATGATGAATGAACTGCGGCTTGAGCTTTCCAAGCACCTCTGCGTAAGTTTCTACCGGCAAGTGATATTGGGCGGTCTCGGGATCGTGGGGGGCAAACGCTTCTTGAATCAATCTTTTTGCAAACTCGATAAACGCCAATGAAGATTTGCGCGGCGAATAGACGAACAGCTGCCCGTCAAACAGCATCTGTCGCCGAACATCGTCGGTAACCTGAGCGTCGTAGTACACCGCATTGTTCATCGCATTGTTCATGAGTTCCTCCCTCCCGCCTTTCAGGTATGCGCCCCAGATGTCTCTTTCACCAATTCATGCCTCGCAAGCGCCTCTGCGGCAGCGCGAATCACCTCAAAGGGAGTGTCGGCTCGTTCGGCAATATCCAAAAGGGAATGTTGCCCATCGGCCAAGTTCATCACCCAGAGCAGGGCCATCTCCTTGCTTGCCCCTTCCTTCTGGCCGGCGACCGTACGGTACAATCCACGTTTACCGAGTTGCGGCTCGCAGTACGGATTGGCGCTCATCACCGTGATGTTATTCTCAAGTACGTGGAGGACTTTCAAGACCGTCGCCAGCGACTCCTGCAGGGCCTGGGGTCTGACGAACTCAAGATTGTCGGCGGACGTATGGTACTCCGGGTACTCCCCGTGGGGCGTCCGCATCAGGCAGCCAACAGGAAGGTTGAACCCCGGCGAGCAATACTGCCGTTCATCGTACCCATAGGGGATGAAATCGATGACGCGAAAGTCCTTGCCGCTGTACTTCAGTACATGGGCCACGGCGCGATCGATGCAAGCGCTTCCCTGGCGGCTCCGCTTATACGTGAGCGCACCTCTATCGCCAATTCCCGTCAGGACGAGCCCATGCTGAATGAGCTTGGCGCGCGCTTGATTTTTCGACAACCACGTGATCGAGCCGATCGTACCGGGGATGAAGACAAATCGATAGGAGTATTTCCGCTGACTTGCCGCAAGAATCTGGGCGAGTTGCGTTGCAACCGCGACGCCCGACAGATTGTCGTTGCAGAGCGACGGATGGCAGACGTGGCAGGAGACCAGCACCTCAGCTTCCAACCTACCCGGGATGAGCAACTCACCGTACGTCAGATGTCCTTGGTCTAGCGTGGAGTCAATGCACACGTCATATTCCGCCTCCTGCATATCAGCCAGCTGGCGGTGAGTGAGACAAAATCCCCAATTTTCCTTGTAATAAGACGTTCGATAGGGAATCCAGTCTGGCCGATCCGGCAAGGTATGCAGATGGGCCTCCAACTCCCGTCGAGAGAAGCGCCCTCTCACGGGCACACTGTAGCTCACGACATGGAGATTGTGCTTTCGGAAATCGATGACCCGTTCGCCGCGAGTCGTAGCCACGTAGGCGTCCCGAATATTCCACTCCTTGGGAATTACCCAGTCGAACACGGGGGTACCACTCTCGACCTCCTCAATCCGCAATGGGATCCGCTGCTGAATATGCCTGAGGGTCTCTCGGACCCCATTCCCTGTTATGCTCCGGCAGATCGGATATAACTCGGCCACCAGATCATGCAGATCCTGCCCAGCCCGTGCGCCCGCCAGTGCTTTGTCGATGTCGTCCATGTTCATGATCTAAGGACGGACGAAATCTGGATAGGTCCGGTCTTTTTCTGAGATAACCCGAATCGCCTCCGGCCACGTGATCCCGAACGAAGGATCGTTCCATCGAAAACCTCTGGCACACGCGGGCTCATAAAATTGAGACATCTGGTAAAGCACTTCCGTCTCGTCCACCACAGTTTGGAACCCATGTGCAAACCGTTTCGGTATATACAACATCCGTCGGTTTTCGGCCGACAGCACAACCGCGAGCCATTGTTTGTAGGTGGGTGCTTCTGGCCGCAGGTCGACGATGACGTCATAGACGCTTCCGCGCGTACAACGTACGAGCTTCGTTTCCGATGCCGGATCAGCTTGGTAATGCATTCCTCGCAGTGTCCCACGCAGTTTGTTGAAGGACACATTGCACTGGACCAGTTGCGTATCGAGACCATGGGCGGAAAACTCGTTGACACACCAACTCCTGGCGAAAAACCCTCGTTCATCCTCATGCCGCTCAAGATCGATAATAAAAGCGCCCTTCAATTCCGTTTCGTGGAAAATCACGACAAGACCTTGACCTCTGGGATTGGAATCAAGAATTTCCCCCCCCACTCCTTAATGAAGGCCATTTGTTGCATGACTTCCTCGCGGATATTCCACGGGAGAATGAGCACGTAATTCGGCTTGGTTTCTCGGATTTTGTCCGGCGAATAGATCGGCACCCGAATTCCTGGAAGCAGTTGCCCCTGCTTGTACGGACTCCGGTCCACCGTATAGTCGAGAAAATCAGTGCGAATGCCACAGTAATTGAGGAGCGTGTTACCCTTTGCCGGAGCGCCGTAGCCGACCACAGACTTGCCGTTTTCTTTCGCCTCGATCAAGAACGTCAACAACTTTCGCTTCGTGTTCGCGACCCGCTCGGCAAAGGACAAGTAATGTTCCAAACGGCCAAAGCCGGCACGATCTTCCTTGGCTCGCATATCGAGCAGCCGCTGCCCAATTGCCTTGGTATGATCGTCGCTATGGCGTGCATATATCCTGAGTGACCCTCCATGAGTTGAAAGTTCCTCGACATCAAAGAGGGTCAAACCATGTTTTTCAAAAACACGCTCCACGGCCAACAGCGACCAATACGAAAAGTGCTCATGATAGATGGTGTCGAATTGGTTCTCCTCCATCAATCGCATGAGGTGGGGGAACTCCATGGTGATCACGCCCTGAGGCTTCAATAGGATCTTGAGCCCCCAGACGAAGTCGTTAATGTTGGGGACATGCGCGAGCACGTTGTTGCCGATGAGCAGATCCGCACGCTTCCCTTGCCGGACCAATTGCCGAGCCGTTTTGACGCCGAAAAATTTCACAATGGTCGGGACCTTCTTCTTTCTGGCAACTTCAGCCACATTGGCGGCCGGCTCAATTCCCAACACCGGTACCCCACGAGCCACGAAGTACTGGAGCAGGTACCCGTCATTGCTGGCGATCTCCACGACATGATGCCGACGCCCGAGAGACAGCCGATCGCTAATGGCCTCGACATACCGCCTCGCATGATCAAGCCAGCTTTCCGAGTAGGACGAAAAGTATGCATAGTCACCAAAGATGCTTTGCGGACTGGTAAACTCTTCAAGTTGCACCAGAAGACATGAGGCACAGACATAGACATGGAGCGGGTAAAACGGCTCCATTCGATTGGCTTCATCAGGCTTGATATAGGAATTGGCCAGCGGCGACATACCCAGATCAATAAAGGTGTGGCTGAGGTATGCCCCGCAAAACCGGCATGCCCGGTGATATCCTTCAGGCCGCACGCGGCTGGCCGCTTTCGCCACTTTTCCTTTACCCGTCGTTGAAGGAGTCTTACGTTTCATCGATGTCGCCTCCATCAGGTGAAGACTTCCTACCGCTGTGATCGGCACGATACACTGCGCATCCTTCTCCGTCCCGATGCATCCTCGCCCCAGTCATGTACACGAATGGCAGATTCGTTGAACGACCGGCGCTCAGTCTGCTGCCAACCATCGGAGGTCTTCTGTCACATGCCCGTTCTTTTTGAGATCCTTCAGTACGTTCAGGCGGATAAGATGTGAATTGCGAAACTCCCGATCCGCAAAATCCATCTTCATCAGTCCATCCCGTAAGTCCCTAATGGCAGCCTGGAGGTCCATCTCCGGTTGGTATTCTGGAGCTAGACGCCGAAACTTTTCGAAGCTGACTCGGTAGGACCGCTTGTCGGGTTGGGCGCTTTTATTGACGGACACTTCCACATTAGGAACCGTCTGCGCTACTGCGGCTGCCAGATCCCTGACCTGGTAATTCCACTGATCACTGCCAACATTGGCGACCACGAAACTTCCTCCGTTCTTGGGACTACGCTGGACTCCCCAGTCGATGGCGCGGGCCATATCTTTGACATGAATCAGTGGCCGCCAAGGTGTCCCATCGCTCAGGATGGTGATTTTACCCGAGGTGACCGCACTCGCCACGAAGTCATTGAGCACGAGATCCAATCGCAACCGTTCACTCATCCCGCAGGCAGTTGCAAAGCGCAGGCATGTCACCACAAACCCCGGACCGGCTAATTTCGCCAAATCGCCCTCCGCCCCCACTTTTGACTTGGCGTAGGCCGTCAGCGGATTCACGGAAGATTCTTCAGTTTTAGCTCCCTCCTCGGCAAAACCATACACACTGCAGCTTGAAGCAAAAACATAATTCTTCGCCCCACAGTCACGTGCCATTTTCGCGACCGCCACAGCTGCGCGATGATTGACGTCCAGTGTGACTCCCTCAAACGACGCGCCCATCGGATCATTCGAAATGGCGGCCAGATAGACCACTGCATCGACTCCCTGGAGCGCCTCACCAGACACGGTTCGCACATCCCCGAATACTTGCTGGTCCAACCTGCACTCAGGCAGATAGTCACTCGCGGTCAAACAGTTAGCAAAGTAGCCCATGTCCAATCCCACCAGGGTTGCGCTGGGATAGGAACGTCTCAGTCTCCGCACAACAGTCGGCCCGATGTACCCCATGTTTCCGGTAATCAAGATTTTCATGGTACAGCCTTCTTTCCGGTTACTTGCAGCACGCGATCGGCGGTTCCTCCTGTACAGCGGGTGCTCACGGCCGTGAAGCTAACCCCATCCGTGTCACCAAATTTTCCAGGGAGCCTTTCCCGATGCCCACAATTCTTCCAGGTAGTTTTTTTCTTTCAGTGTGTCCATACAGGACCAAAACCCATAATGTTTGAACCCGACCATCTCCCCCGCGTGCGCCAACCGTTCGACCGGATCTCGCTCCCAGACGGTGTCATCACCGTCGATGTAATCCAGGGCTTTCATATTCAAGACAAAGAAGCCTCCGTTGATCCAGCCCTCGCCCGAGTCGGGTTTTTCAAAAAATTCCGTCACCCGATCACCCTCAAACCTGATACGACCAAATCGGGCAGGCGACCGAACCGACGTCATCGTTGCAATTTTTCCATGGGCACGATGGAACTTCAGCAACTGCTTCAGATCGATGTCGGCTACTCCATCACCATATGTCAACATGAAGGTATCGTCGCCCTTCAACCACTTTTGAAGTCGCTTCACCCGCCCACCAGTCATCGTTGTTAAGCCCGTATCGGCAAGGTGCACCGTCCAATTCATTTGATTACCGTCATGAATGGTCGTCTTGCCTGTCGCCAGATCAATGGAGAGATCGTTGTTGATGGCAAAAAAGTTCAAAAAATACTCCTTGATCATTTCACCCTTATAGCCCAAGGCGATCACAAACTCGGTGATGCCGTGAACGGCATGAATTTTCATGATATGCCACAGGATCGGCTTCCCACCAATCTCCACCATGGGCTTAGGCCGGAGCCCAGTCTCTTCCGACAAACGTGTGCCGAGTCCTCCCGCCAAAATGACTGCCTTCATACAGCTGCCTCCTACATATTCCTCAAGAACGTTGTATTACCCGGTCGTCGTTGATCGTACGTGATCGACCCTCAAAACAGGGAACGTCCTCATCCACACCCGCTGCCACTTTACGTGCCAACAGACATCAGTTCCGCCCCCCTCCGGAGGCATCCTATACTTAGTAGGCCTTCACCGCACGAACCCCGATCACGAGTTCGTAGTCAGGATCGTGGTGGTCAAGTTCCTTTTGCTGCAACTCTGAGGAGATCANNAGGATTCCTCAACAAGTTTCCGAATTGACAGCGACGTAAACCTCCAGTATTCCCCCCAATTGTCCATGTCAAACCGCGCGATTTGACTGATGCCCGGGACGATGACAAGCAATACCCCGCCTGGCTTGAGTATTCTCGCCAAAGTCCGAAGCGCCGCCGGCACATCGTAGACAAATTGGAGAGTAAAGGTGAGTATTGCGCAATCAAAGATCTCGGAAGGGATATGGTCCGCCTTCGTCAAATCAGCGTGGATTGTCGCACCAGGGCTTCCCGCATTGACGTGCAGGACATCCGATTGAATGACCCGGTCTTTCCCAAATTGGCACGTATATCGGTTGTCGCCAATCTCCAAGACTCGCCCGTGAATGTCCTTTTGGTAGCGTGCCAGAAAATGCTCCTCCGTATAGTATCGATCTATGGTCTGTCCCGCTTGCCATCCAAAATCGCGACGAATGGGAAATACCGTGCGAAGCGAGTTGCACCATCTCCAATCCAGACCAAGCCCCCGCTCACCGGAAATGAAGGTCGCTCGGACCTGTTGGTAGAGCTGTTCCCCAGCGACGCGCCGAGCTATCCTCTTGAACGGCCACGCCAATACCGACATCATTTGAGCTGAAACGGCCATGTTGACACCATCATCTATGTCGTCAGATGCCGGCGGTCAGCCGAACACCACGGATCCCTTGAATCAAGACTTCGAGTACTCTGTTGTCCATTTGAGCAATGGCCGAACCACTCCAGGCCACCCCCCAGTAAAGTCTCCACGGGCGGTCCCGTTCCCACCACTGTCAACGACACGAAATCCAATCACCCTTGGAACGTCGCAATGCAATAAGAAGGGATCCTCGGCCATCAGTCCTGCACCGACGGTTATGGTCCCCTCTGATAGAAAATTCCCAGGAATCCATACGACACTGATATAGCGACCGACGGGACGAGGCTTCCGATACCAGGTCGGATCACGGTCATTGACCAGGAACGCCAGAATGTCGTCCTCGGTATGAAAACTAAACTGAGCAACCATCTGGTGCCCAGGCTCGAGGACATCGTACTCGATTTCAACCCGGACCCCTGCCTTGATCCCGAGCACCTCTGTAACCTGACCGGACTCAGATCGTACCCGTACCGCTCGCATCCGCACCACAGCATCTCCCGGTGCCTGGTCGATATCCGGCCACTCCGCAGAGGCCTTGATATGCCCGGAGTGCAGGTAGTGCATGACCACATCGTGGGCGGGTCCTTCCCGAACGACCTCGCCTTTGTTGAGGAGGATTGCCCGTTTGCACAATCTCGTGATGGCCTGCATGTCGTGCGACACTAAAATCACAGTCCGCCCATGCTGCCCGACGTCTTCCATCTTGCCCATGCATTTCTTCTGGAATCGGACATCTCCAACGGCCAACACTTCGTCCACAATCAGAATGTCGGGATCCATATGAGCCAGTACCGAGAACCCAAGCCGCACATACATTCCACTCGAATAGTGCTTGACCGGGGTATCAATAAACTGTTCTACCTCGGCAAACGAAACGATCTCGTCAAACTTTCGATCAATTTCACGGCGTTTCATTCCGAGAATGGCGCCGCTCATGTATATGTTGTCTCTTCCGGTTAATTCAGGGTGAAACCCGGTCCCGACCTCAAGGAGGCCACAAAATCGTCCGTTGATTCTGGCACGACCCTTCGTCGGTTCTGTGACTCTGGACAGGATCTTCAGCAGAGTGCTCTTGCCCGATCCGTTCGTCCCGATAATTCCGAACACTTCTCCCCTTTTGATCTCAAAGGACACGTCTCGCAGTGCCCAGATGTCGGAAGGCGACGATGGTGGGGGCAATCCACTGATCAGACGCCGTATCCCACGCGTTAGCGCTCCGCCAAGCGAATCCTCCCGGGCGTGAACATTTCCCAACCGATAACGCTTATGAATGTTCTCAACTCGTACAGCAGTCTCGTCCATCAGATCAGGTCCGCGAAAGTTCTCTCCACTTGCCGAAAAAACAAGAGGCCTCCGGCGAATAATATGGCGACCACTACCAAACTCAGACCGATCATGGTCCAGTCTGGTTGAGCGGTTCCAAGGACCGCCCACCTGAATCCCTCGATAACACCAGCCATCGGATTCAGCGCGTAGAGAAACCGGAATCGATCGGGCACCAAAGACACCGGGTAGAGCACTGGGGAGGCGAACATCCACAACTGAGCCATCAGGGGCACAACCGACGCAACATCTCGATATTTCACATTCAGTGCCGACAGCCAAAGACTCACCGACAACGCTGTGGCGACGGCCATGACAACAAAGACGGGGATCAAAAGACTGCCCCAGTGCGGCAGGATCTGGTACCACGCCATCATCCCTACAAGAATCAGGAATCCAACACCAAAGTCGATGAGGTTGATGAATGTCGATGCGATGGGAATAATCAGCCGCGGGAAATATACTTTTTTGATCAGACCACCCTCGGTCACAACGCTGAGCGTGCTCCGCTCCAAGCTGCGCGCAAAAAGCGACCACGGCAAAATCGCGGCGAAGGCGAACACCGGGTATGGCAATCCGTCTGACGGCACTTTCGCCATGTAGCTGAAGACCACCGTAAAGACAAGCGTGGTCAGTAAAGGTTGCAGAATCGCCCACCCTGCGCCGATTGCGGTTTGTGCGTATCGAGTCTTCATGTCACGCCAGGCCAGGAAATAGAACAATTCGCGGGATGACCACAGTTCGCGGAGCCCCACGCGAACATACCCGTGACTGGGCTCGATAACGATGGAGTGGACATTACCTGACACGTGAGCACCTTAGCGGATAAGGAATCCAGGCAATGCTCGACCGATCGCAAAACTGGATATTGACATATGCCAAGAAGTACAGTGACCGTCTTACGAGTAAACCAGTCCTGCTTGGTGCGTGCAGGCTACGCGAGCCATCATCGAGACCAACCATTACATCCTCCTCAAGAATACCATGCCTCGCGGTACCGCTTGGCTAGACCCTGATGCTCGCTGATGCCTGCATGGCAAGGTCGTCGCCCAACCGGCTAGCCCAGCACACACATGACAAAGATAAGGAGGGAGCTATGTGTTGTAAGAGAGCTACCGCCGCTCCGGTCGACACCGGAAACTTATGTAGTCGAGAAGCCAATCCGGTAGAATAGAAGGCGCTTCCCCCAAACGCGACCGCGTTATCTGGCCCTCTCGAAGGCCTGTCGCCTTAGACGGTCGCGTCCATGAGTTGAGGAGAAACAGTGACATCTTCTTTCCGCGTCTCATTACGGACACTCTTCAAAGCGAGCTGTTCAGATACGATGCCAATAACCGCCTTCCCCCCTCCTGAGACCACGCGGCGCGTCTCGCTCCTTCTAATTCACAACCGTGGAGGCATGTTTAGAGGTGCGTAGCGCACCTCCTGACGGAGCATCGACCGGCGATCGACCTCGGCAGGCCTCGTCGATAGGACCAAACACTTCCCTGATGGGCGCAAACGCGAAATCCTCCAGCAGACTACGCAATCGTGCTTCGGCACGATGCAAATTCAGGTAATGACGGAAGCGCGAGAGCAGAGGTCCTTCCATGCGAGGCTGCTCCGGATCAAGTTCCCATGGATGAAGATACATCACGAGCGGAACGCCTTCTCCCTCAAGCTTGCGCAGAAACGAACGAAGCAAGCTGTAGGGGTACAGTCGAAAATAACCACCCCCCGCAATCGGAACCCTCAGCCCCAACACATTTACTGTCGAAGGAGGGACCTCCCACAATAGCCCAGAATCCGTCAGTAGTTGATGCACATGTGGGTTGGCGGAGGGAAGGCCATAACGATCGTGCAGCACTGGAAAAACGCTTGAATCGTAGCAGTACCCTTCCTCAACAAGTACGGGCAATGCCCAAAGCGTTTCCCGTGTGATCGTAAAACTAGGAGCTCGATAGCCATATACAGGACGTCCCAAAATACCCTCAAGAATCCCCTTGGCTCTTCTCACATCTTCCCGAAACTCTGCCGGCGTTTGACTCGTAACGAGCTGATGGGCGTATCCATGCGATGCTACTTCGTGTCCACCATCGGCAATGTCTCTAACTAGCGCGGGATACCGCTCAGCCACCCATCCAAGAACGAAAAAGGTAGCCCGCATACCACGGACGGCCAATAGTTCCATTATCCTGTGCGTGTTCCGCTCGACCCGACTCTCGAATTGATCCCAATGGCGCCTGCGCATGGGGGATTCAAAGGCTGAGACTTGAAAATGCTCTTCGACGTCGAACGAGAGCGAATGAATTCGCGTGTGAGCGTTCACAACTCTGCCTACCTTGCTCCCTCTCCCATCAGCATTACCTTTACAGTATTGACCACGATCCGAAGATCGAGCAGCAATGAGAGATTTTTCACGTAGAACAGGTCATATTGGAGCTTGACATGGGAGTCTTCCTTCGAAGCTCCATAGCGAAAACGGGTTTGGGCCCATCCGGTAATTCCGGGCCTGACCGTGTGCCTCAAGTCGTAGTAAGGAATTGTATTTCGCAATTCTTGCACAAACACCGGGCGCTCAGGTCTAGGACCGACCAGGCTCATCTCCCCCTTCAAGACGTTAATGAGTTGCGGAAGCTCATCCAGCCTCCATTTCCTGATCCACCTTCCGACTCGAGAGATTCGAGGATCTTCCGCAGATGCCCAACGCGCGCCACTTTTCTCCGCATCCTGCCTCATTGATCTGAACTTCCATATCATGTAGGGCCGACCGCGAAGCCCCACCCGCATTTGCCGGTAAAACACTGGACCAGGAGAATCCAGCTTGATGATCAGCCCCAGAATTACGAAGACGGGAATCAGAGCCAGCAATCCGATCACGGCAACAATCACGTCCACACAACGCTTGGACACCATAGAGACTAGCCGACGACGAAATCCGGTAGAAAATATCAGGGCGCTCGGTTTGAGATGATCGATCGACAGGCGACCAGACTCTTCCTCGTACAGGTAGTGTCCGTCTACGACATCTCTCCCCATAGCCTTCATATCGAGCAGCGTTTGAACCGGCAATACAGCCCGGCGGTCCTCAAGGCACACTGCTACGGTATGGACCTGATACCGCTCTGCAATCTCGAACAGTTGGTCATATGTGCCAATGATACTGGGATTCACAAGTCGCTCGCCGATTCGAGTCGCGTCTTTATCAAGAAAGCCTACCACTTCGGTAAACCCAGTCCGTTTGGAGAGCAGCGCCTGGCAGAGATCTCGCGCGAGCGGACCAACACCTAGGATCAAGACACGCCGCTTGAGCTTTGGGAAACTGACAGAAACCGAGATGAGGGGTTGTTGGCTGGCCCCACTCTCAACTTCTATGCTTTGCTCTGACTTACTTGAGCTGTTCATGATGCGCTTCTCGGTAGTACTCTTGCTGCATGTAGTACGGGGTAGTGTGTGCATCCAATCCATTCAGGATAATGCCCACATTCGCCGTATCCCCGATCGCCTTGAGAGCCTTTTGGACCACGTCTCGCCCGGTCACGCTGGCTTTGACGACATACGCCAATACATCCGCGACACTGGCCAAGACATGCATGTCCGCCAACGGCAGCACGGGAGGGGCATCAATAATCACGTAGTCGAACTTTTCTTTCAGCTCCGTCACCAGATCGGCCAACTGATGCATTTTCGACAGTGCGAGAGGATTATCTCCAACAGAACCTGCAGCAAGGATCCACGGTCCCAAATCACCAAGTCGCTGCAGGCAATCATCCACTTGCTTCGTCCCGCGTAGCACCTCGGCGAGACCCGGTTGTTGCCACATACCGGCATACACGTGCTGCATAGGACGCTTAAGATCACAGTCGATAACGATCGTTCGTCGATCCAAGTCCTTCGCCAACACATAGCCTAAATTGAGAGCGGTTGAGGACTTTCCTTCTCCCATTACCGCACTGGTCACAACGATGGCCGTGCTCTTCCGATCTCCAGCCATCAGCTCCAAACGTGTCGCTGCCACACGATATTGTTCAGCCACGAATGAAAGCGGCCGCCACATCGAGACTAGCTCGAGACCCGGAGTTGGATTATGTGATTGACCATTCTGACCCCGGTGCTTGGCCGATGTCGGAACTGGGAGCCCTCCCGAGACAGCAAGTTCCCTCTCTTGCCTCGACTGAGCTGATGGCAGCATAGGGGTTGCACGATTCTTATGGGAGAGCGCGCGAACTGTTTGCATGGTCCCACCAAACGCGCTTTCGTATAAAGGTATAGACGCGATCACTGGCAATCCAAGGGTAATCTCCACCTCTTCCGCCGAGCGGAAACCTCGCCCCATAAGTTCCAGTCCGATTGCTCCTCCAAATCCTAACGCACATCCCACCGCGAGCCCCGCAAGCATGATCAATGGAATGTTTGGCACCACCGGGACGATGGGAGTGTAAGCAGGGTCCACAATACTGAATTTCGCCCCCTTTCTCCCTCGAGCCATATTCTTTGCCATGCCAGCATTCAGTTTCTTGTCGAGCAAGGATTGATAATTCTTCTGCAAGTTTTCGTAGTCTCGCTCCAGAGTTTTGAGCCGCTGCTCGCGTTCTGGAGTCCGCTCGACTCTTCGTTCATACTGGGCCCTATCAGCGATGATCTGTGCTTGGTGGCGCTTGACGGCCTCCAACTCGATTACAATTTCTTCGCGTTGGCGCAATTGCTCGGCATGGTACGGATCAATGGCTTTACGTTTGGCCTTCTTACCCGCATGAACATCCTCAGGCTCTTCGGCCTCAGGCAGAAGATCACGATACTGCGCGGTCGTCATTTCTTTAAGCTTCTTGATTTCTTCCTTGATTTGCACCAAATCGGGATAGGTATCCTTATACATTGAAGAGAGCTCTACCATTCGGCGTTCAAGTTCCTTGATCCTGGCCAGCCGAGGATCCTTGTTCCGCTTGGTCGAAGCCCCTGGGATATCGCTCACCTCACCAGTTTCCTCATAATCCTTGATCGCTTTATCCAACTGCACAAGTCGACTCGAGAGACTTTGGGCAAGATCGTTCTGCGCCTTCATGTCGTCCTGAAGCCGATCTAACTTGTGCAAATTTGCCTCAATTTGCTGAGGCAATTCCCCCAAATGCTGCTGCTTGAACTCAGAAATGACTTTCTCTTTGGCCTCCAGCTCAGCTTTGGCACGTTTGAGCTCCAGTTCAAGAAACTCTTCCGCTGCTTCGACACCCCGCTCGCGATCTTTAAGGGTTTCTTCAATGAACAGATCACTGAGCCTTGACGTCACGTCGCGTGCAACGATCGGATCTTCGTTCAGAAAAGATAGGACGATAAACAGTTTGTCCTTGGTGGGTTCGACCTTAATGGATCCACGCATCGCCCGTATGGCATTTTCGGATTCCGCAGCCTCAGGATGATCCTTCTCGTACCCGAATAAACCAAACTCTCCAGCAATTTGCCCCAGCGTCTTTCGGCCCATTACAAACTGGCGGACTTCCATGACCCTATCTTCGAGTGTCGGCACATAGTTCCCGCCCAATTGAGGTCCACTGACAATCGACTCTTCTATTTTGGCCCCCTCGAACCACATCTTGACGCCAGACTGATACACTTTGGGCATCAACGCACAGACGGTACCGGCAATACTAAGTGAGACTAAGATGGCTGAAACAACCAACCATTTGCGACTGACTACAGCACGCCAATAGTCTTCAGGTGACAGGGTACGTGTGTTCATTTCTTTAGATCCACCCCTCCCGGGCTAGTTTTACCTGTTCCCATTGCACCAGACGAGGAATCACCCGACAACCCCTCCCAGAAAGCACCGGACCGAAAGAAATCTCCTCGCGGAGCGTACGCGTACGTAAAGCCCAATAAGACAATGTGTTTGGAAAAGCTCAAGTTGCCGGCATTGCTGACAGTCACATCATTGTCAAACTTCAACCAACGGTGGCTGAGGAAAGCGCTGAGGGTAGGCGCAATCAAGTAGTTCAAGGATACCGTTGTCCCGTAGCTATTGAAAGTCGTACCAATGGCGTCCGTTGTAAAGCTACTGTGCGCGAAATTGAAGGCACCTTGCGCGGTTAAGCGATCGGTGATGCCCGCCCCCCCACTCAAGGTCACTATATGCGAATAGATCGGCCCTGCGGACTGGACGAAGCTTGGGTATACTCCCAAATTGTAGCCAAAGGTCTCGCTATTAGAGCCTTGTCCTACAATCCCCCCCGGAATGTTCATTCCCGGGAGAACGGGGAGAAACCCCCCTCCTGCTGTCGCTCCTGAAGAGCCGCCAGTCGCATCTTGAATGTCACTTCCCAGCTTTCGCAGAAAGGATGACCCGGACGCATATGTCACATTAAATCCCCCGGTAGGCAACATCGTGGCAGGAACTCTTTTTTGTGACACGACGGAAGTAGAATCTGGAATGGGCTCGGTCAGGTGAGGGCGTACATAGACGTTGGAAATAACCAC
>JRYJ01000745.1_pt1 | contig 74114 bp, 72 predicted proteins | sample 235371 | NCBI WGS metagenome assembly JRYJ01 (sample SAMN03074219, study PRJNA261477) | activated sludge metagenome | biome: Wastewater Treatment Plant; feature: Wastewater; material: Activated sludge; isolation source: activated biomass of a wastewater treatment plant treating hydrocarbon... ... | reverse complement strand
ATCCTCCAGTTCAAGCTCGACGTCCTGTGGGCCCTGGCCGACGCCATCATGCTCAGCCAGTGCGAAATGGAGATGAAGGGAGAGAAGCAGTGACCACCCCGATCGATGCCAAGCCCCGGGTGGCCCGCCACTTCCGCCTCCAGTGGGAAGAGGCCCAGAACACCTGGGTCTTCCTCTACCCGGAGGGAATGGTGAAGCTCAACCAGAGCGCCGGCGAGATCGCCCGCCGCTGCGACGGCCAGCGCACCGTGGCCGAAGTGGTCGCCGACCTGGAGGCCGCCTTCGGCGCCCAGGGCCTCGCCGCCGACGTGGTGGCCTTCCTCGACCTGGCCCGGGAACGGGGCTGGATGGAGATCTGAATGGAAAAGGTCGGACCGCCCCTCTGGCTCCTCGCCGAAATCACCTACCGCTGCCCGCTCCACTGCGTCTTCTGCTACAACCCAGTGGATTTCGCGGTGAACGACCAGGAAATCTCCACCGATGACTGGCTGAAAGTGCTGCGGGAAGCCCGGGCGGCGGGCAGCGTCCAGTGCGGCTTTTCCGGCGGCGAGCCGCTGCTGCGGGACGACCTCGAAATCCTGGTGGCGGAAGCCCACCGGCTGGGCTTCTACACCAACCTCCTCACCTCCGGCGTCGGCCTCACGGAGGAGCGGGCGGCCAGGCTCAAGGCCGCCGGCCTCGACCACATCCAGCTCTCCTTCCAGGACACCACCCGGGAGCTGAACGACTTCCTTTCCCACACCAAAACCTTCGAGCTCAAGCAGAAGGTCGCCAAAATCATCAAGGACAACGGCTGGCCCATGGTGCTCAACTGCGTCCTGCACCGGCTCAACATCGACCATATCGACAAGCTGATCGAAATGGCGGTGGCCCTGGGGGCCGAGTACCTGGAACTCGCCAACAACCAGTACTACTCCTGGGCCAAGGTGAACCAGGACCAGCTGATGCCCACCCGCGAGCAGCTGGTGCGCGCCGAGCGCATCACCAACGAATACCGCGAAAAGCTCGGCAAGGCCATTCGCCTCTTCTACGTGGTGCCCGACTACTACGAGGACCGGCCCAAGAAGTGCATGAACGGCTGGGGCAACGTCTTCCTCACCGTCACCCCCGACGGCACCGCGCTCCCCTGCCACACCGCCAAGATGCTCCCCGGCCTCGCCTTCCCCAACGTGCGGGACATGGGCGTCAAGGAGATCTGGTACGAGTCCGAGGGCTTCAACCGCTACCGGGGCGACGGCTGGATGAAGGAACCCTGCCGCACCTGCCCGGAAAAGGAAAAGGACCTGGGAGGCTGCCGCTGCCAGGCCTACATGCTCACCGGCGACGCCAATGCTGCCGACCCGGTGTGCAGCAAGTCGGAGCACCACCACATCGTCGAGGAGGCGGTGGCGAGGGCGCAGTTGCCCGATGCCGAGCGGATAGGCTGCCAGCCGATGGTGTTCCGGGATCCGAAGGAATCGCGGCGGTTGAGCTGCAAGGGCTGAGAGTAGGCGCGGCTCTGATCGCTGCTGCGAACGTCTAGTGAATGCCGAGTTTATGGAAAAAGGCGCGGTTCCGAATCTCGGCGTCCTTGAGAAGTTTCGACCAACTGAGCACTTCGATGTACAGATTTATATTTCCACGCCATAAGAAGTAGCCAAGCCCGTCGGGCATAGGCTTGAAGTCTTTGTCGTCATGTAGCCATTGCTTGACCTTGCTGGTCAAATCGCAGACCACATAGCCGTAGAACGGAGTGGTGGTGCCGATGTTGATTTCCCGCCCCTTCGGTGTGCGATATTGGCCGGCTCTAAGCGCATTGACGTATCGGACCACCTGTTCTACCGGGTCTTCCTTTGAGGACGGGTTGGCGAAATTGTCGCGTCCAGGTCTCTTGAACTCGAAGATCGTCACCGGGTTGCTCGCCTCGTTTTCCGTTCTGAACGCTACGGGGCGATCGAAGGCGATTATGTCAGGACGCTGGGTATTACCTCCATTCAGAGGAATGTCGGATGCAAGATAGGTAGTAAAGGTTAGTCGCTCGTCGAGTATCCACAGATTGTGCGACTCGTAGCCAATTCCTAGACTGTCAGTCTTCGTCGGGAAAATCACGTCATGGACTGCGCCTTCGGATGGATATGATCCGTCCGATGTCAATTCGAGGCTACGCCTGAAGAGTTCGAGGACTTGGCGACGAAGGGCTACGTAATGGACAAGCTCGTTCTTGCTTGTCTCCGATACTCTGTCGGCGAGTTCGCGGGTCCTCTGCAGAATCTGATTCGGGTCGTCGGAAGCGAGTACCAATGCAACATCCTGTCTTACCTGCACCTCCTGTTTGAACTGCTCCTTGTGCAGAAGCGCCTCCATCTCCGCCTCGGATGCCGCCGATGTCAGGGCCGAGGCATCTACGCTCTTCATCAACGGTTTGTACCATGGGGCCTGCTCCTCGACGTACTGCTGTAGACGCTCGCGCTTTCGCTCTTGGCGTGTCACGACCTGATCGAGCACGGCCGCCTTCGTGAGATCGGCTGCTTGGCTCTCGATTTGTGTTTGCGATATCCCAAGAACCAATTCGCTTTCCTTGTGAAAGGAAAATGACCCGCGCTCCAGAAGGACGTTCTCGTCAAGATAGGGGCCGAACACATACGCCTTGAGGATGTAATTTCGCCTCCGGCTCTGGTCGCCACCGGGGTCCTCGACGAACTCGTCAGCGAACTCGGGGATATAACCCGCAAGGGATGTTTCCGTCACCTCGCGCTTGTGGGCCACGAGGCTCAACTTGCTGACCTTGTTTTGGGGAGAAAGAAACTTGAAAACCCTGACCGCGAAGGCTTGCGGACCGTTCGTCCCCTTGAGCGTATACGCCGCGTTGGGGAGTGCCACCTCATGAATGATCGCTCCGGGGCTGTCGACGTAGTCGTTTAGAACGATGAGCCCCGTACCATCCAATTCGGATAGCTCGATTCTCGGGCAGACGTATCCTTTTGTCGAAAAATACGGTAGGAGCAGCTCCACGAGCCCGCGGGCGAGGCTTGATAACTTGCGTGGGAGTTTCCCGGTACGCTCGGATGCCAGGGTGACCGTCGTCCCGGTTCCATCTTGGCAGGGATCGGAGATTCGCTCGTTGACTATCAGCTCGTTCTCCTTGCCCATCTCGAACTGCCGACGCCTCAACCCGCTCCCGAGGTATGTGCTGTCGATCCGCACATCATCAAAATATCGAAGGCATATGAATCGGCCAAATCCCTTGCCGCCCTGGAGAATCTTCCGGGCGCTGTACAGGGTATCGAACGATGCACGGTTTTCTTCGGTAAAGCCGATTCCGTTGTCCTCGACGAGGACATCCAGAATTTTCGAGTCACCTTCCTCCGCATCCAATTCCTGCTGTGAGGAACGGCGAACCTTGAGTCGGATGAGGCCCATAGGGACCTTCGCCTCCTCGATGGCCTCGATTGCATTGACGATGACTTCGACGATCGGTGTGAAAACCGTCGTCGTCGAGCGAATGTTCTCTACCGCGCGTTGAATATTGATATTGCTCATCGTGGCCTGCCAAATTTAAACGGACCAGGATCAACCGGCCGAAGCCAGCCTCCGGATTTCTTATGAAGACGTAATGTTATTTGGAACCGCCCGAAGGCGCTAGAACGACCCGTTGGCAAGGCTCTGAAAGGCTAACTATCCTGACCAGTACCCCACCCGTCGTATCCTGGCCAATGTCCGGAAGCGAACACATTACCGCATTGGTCTAGCGGCGCCTGGCAGTCGCCCTGAGCAGCAACCCAGCCGCCGCCGCGCTGGTGGCGGCCGCGGCGGTGAAGGCCGTCGCTGCCCCGAACCCCTGCCACAGCCCCCCGAACACCAAGCCGCTGGGCAGGGCCGCCGCGCCGGCGACGGCGTTGTACCAGCCGAAGGCGGTGCCGCGCCCGGCGGGGCCGGCGAGTTCGCCGATGAGGGCGCGTTCCGCCCCTTCCCCGAGGCCGGCGAGGAGGGCGTAGGCCAGGGCGACGGCCCACAGGCCGGCGAGGGTGGTCGGGGTGGCCAGCAGCCCGAAGGCGACGGCGAAGGCAGTCCAGGCCAGGGCGGTCATGGTCCGGTGGCCGAGGCGGTCGGAGAAGCCGCCCCCCAGCCAGGCGGTGACGGCCTTGAGGAAGCTGATGGCGGCCCACAGCAAGAGGAGCTGGGAGGCGCTACCCCCCAGCTCGTGGCCCCGCAGGACGACGAAGGTCTCGGAGGCCCGGGCGAGGGTGAAGAGGCCCACCACCGGCAGCACCCGCCGCAGTTCCGGGGACAGCCCCCGCCACAGCAGCGGCGGTACCGCCGGGGGAGCTGCTGCCCGGTGGTCGGGGTCGCGCACCCCGAAGGCCACCAGCAGGGCGGCCAGCACGCCGGGAAGGGCGGAGAAGAGGATCACCTGGGGCAGCGACAAGGGCGTCCAGGCGAGACAGGCGGCGGCGAGCAGGGCGCCGGCCATGGCACCGCCGTTGTCCATGGCCCGGTGGAAGCCGTAGGCGAGGCCCCGCAACTCGGGCGGGGTGGCATCGGCGAGCAGCGCATCCCGGGGGGCGGTGCGCAGGCCCTTGCCCACCCGGTCCACGCTGCGCAGGGCGGCGACGCCCCACCAGCTGCCGACCATGCCCAAAAAGGGGCGCACGCAGTTGGAGAGGAAATAGCCGGCGAAGACGAAGGGTTTGCGGCGCCCGCCCCACAGGTCGGAGTGCCGCCCGGCCCACAGCTTCAGTACCGCGGCGATGGTTTCGGCCAGGCCCTCGATGAAGCCCAGGGCCAACGGCCCCGCCCCCAGCACGGCGGCGAGCAGCACCGGGATGAGGGGGGTGACCATTTCCGAAGCGAGATCGTTGCAGAAACTCACCGCCCCGAGGACGAGAACGGTACGGGGCAGGCGCCGGGGATTCATGGCGCTCAGGCCGAAAGGGGGGTGGCCTCGACCCGGGCCAGCAACCCGGCCAAGGCCTGGCGCACGGACTGGGCGCGCACCGCCTGCCGGTCGCCGGCGAAATGGCCGGTCTGGGCCTCGCAGCCGCCATCCTTTTGCGCCCAGGCGAAGCAGACGGTGCCCACCGGCTTTTCCGGCGAGCCGCCGCCGGGGCCGGCGATGCCGGTGACGGCCAGGGCCCAGTCGGCGCGGCTATGGGTGACGGCGCCCTGGGCCATGGCCCGGGCGGTGGCCTCCGACACGGCGCCGTGGCGCTCCAGGGTGGCGGCGGGCACCCCCAGCAGGTCGGCCTTGGCGGCGTTGGAATAAGCGACGAAGCCGCGGTCGAACCAGGCGGAGCTGCCGGCGATGGCGGTCACCGCCTGGGCCACCCAGCCGCCGGTGCAGGATTCGGCGGTGGCCAGCCACTCGCCCCGCTCCAGCAGGCGGCGGCCGACCGCGGCGGCCAGGGCTTCCAGTTCCGCCTGCTCGACCACCTACAGCAGCCCTTCGAAGAGCTGCACCTCGACGCAGTCGCCGGGGGTGACGTCGCCTGTCTCTTCCGGCAGGACGATGAAGCAGTTGGCTTCCGACATCGAGCGCAGCACCCCGGAGCCCTGGTAGGGGAAGGGCTTGACCTGCCAGCGGCCATCCACCACGGCGGCCTGGCCGCGCAGGAATTCGCGCCGCCCCGGGGACTTCCGGATGGCCTCGCTGCAGGGCACCTTGAGGAGCGGCCGTTGGGGGAGCGGGTCGACGCCGGCGAGCTTCAGCAGGGCATCGAGGGCGAACTGGGTGTAGCTGACCATGACCGCCACCGGGTTGCCCGGCAGGCCGAACAGCCAGGCCTTGCCGATGCGGCCGAAGGCCATGGGGCGGCCGGGCTTGATCTGCAGCTTCCAGAATTTCACCTCCCCCAGGCGGGCGAGGATTTCCCGCACGAAATCGGCCTCGCCCACGGAGACGCCGCCGCTGGTGATGATCACGTCGGCGGCGGCGGCCGCCTCCTGCAGGGCCGCTTCCAGATCCTCGGGGCGGTCGCGCACCACGCCCAGGTCGATGACCTCGGCCCCCAGGCGCTCGAGGAGGCCGTAGAGGGTGTAGCGGTTGCTGTCGTAGATCTGGCCGGGGGCCAGGGGCTGGCCGAGGGAGGCGATCTCGTCGCCGGTGGAGAAGAAGGCCACCTTCAGGCGCCGGCGCACCGTCACCTCGGCGATGCCCAGCGACCCGATGAGGCCCAGTTCCGCCGGGCCGAGGCGCTTGCCGGCGGGCAGCGCGATCTGGCCGTGGGCCAGATCCTCGCCGGCGCGGCGGGTGTTGTTGCCTTTCTTCTGGCCGGCGGGGACGATCACCTCGTTCCCTTCCAGCCGCGCCACTTCCTGCACCACCACGGTGTCCGCCCCTTGGGGCAGCACGGCGCCGGTCATGATGCGCACCGCCTGCCCCGGCCCGACGATGCCGGAGAAGGCGTTGCCGGCGAAGGCGGTGCCGACCACCGTCAGGCGGGTTTCACCGGCGGCGGCGAGGCAGTCGGCGCGCACGGCGTAGCCGTCCATGGCCGAATTGTCGTGGGCGGGCACGTCGTGGGGGGCGACGATGTCGGCGGCCAGCACCCGGCCCAGGGCTTCCCGCAGGGGCAGCACCTCGCGGCCGGTGACCGGGGCGACGGCGGCCAGCAGGTGGGCCTGGGCTTCGGCGGTGGTGAGGGGGCGGTTGGTGTCGGACATGGCCTTACTTGGCGTTGGGGAAGAAAACCTGGGTGCCGTCGGCGCGGAAGGCGGCGATGGCCTCCTGGCCGGCGGGGGAGGTGAGCCACTGGGCGAAGCGCTCGGCGGCCTCCTTTTTGACATGGGGATGCTTCACGGGGTTCACCGGAATGACGCCGTAGGGGTTGAACAGGATGGGATCGCCGGCCAGCAGCAGGTCGAGATCCTGACGGTTCTTGAAGGCGCCCCAGGTGGCGCGGTCGGAGAGGGTGTAGCCGTTCATGCCGGCGGCCATGTTGAGGGTGGGGCCCATGCCGCTGCCGGTCTCCTTGTAGCCGGCCAGGGTCCTGGGGTCGATGCCGGCCTGCTTCCACAGGCGCAGTTCGGCAGCGTGGGTGCCGCTCTTGTCGCCCCGGGAGACGAAGGACTGGCCGCTGGCGCCGATGGCCTTGAGGGCTTCGGCAGCATTGCCGGCGCCCTTGATCCTGGCCGGGTCGGCCTTGGGACCGATGAAGACGAAGTCGTTGTACATGACGTCCTTGCGGTAGCTGCCGTAGCCCTCGGCGACGAACTTGTCCTCGGCCACCCGGTCGTGGACGAGCAGGGCGTCGGCATCGCCGCGGCGGCCGATGTCCAGGGCCTGGCCGGTGCCGACGGCCACCACGCGCACCTTGATGCCGGTGGCGGCTTCGAACTTGGGCAGGATCCAGCCGAAGAGGCCGGACTGCTCGGTGGAGGTAGTGGAAGCCACCACCAGGGTTTCCTCGGCGACGGCCGTACCGGCCAGCAACGCAGCGGCGGCGGTCAGGGAGAGGATCAGCGATCGAAGGTAATGCGCCAAGGCATTTCTCCTTGCAGGTAGGCCCGGGCGGCGGGCGATTGGGGACGGGCGAAGAAGGCGTTGGCCGGCACGTGCTCCTGCACCTTGCCCTCCGCCAGGAAGACGATGTCGTCGGCCAGACGGGTGGCCTGGCCGAGATTATGCGTGGTCATGAGGATCTTGGCACCCTCGGTGCGGATCTCGCGGATGATGCGCTCCACCGCCTCGGTGGCGCCGGGGTCGAGGCTGGCGGTGGGCTCGTCGAGCATGAGGAGGCGCGGCTGCATGATCCAGGCCCGGGCCAGGGCCAGGCGCTGGCGCTCGCCGCCGGAAAGAAGGCGGGCGCTGTCCTTGGCGCGGCTTGCCAGACCCACCCGTTCGAGGACGGCGTGGGTGCGGCGTTCCACTTCCCCCGGCGGCAGCCCCTGGGGCCGCAAGGCGAAGGCGACGTTGGCGAAGACGGAGAGGCGCAGCAGCATGGGCTGCTGGAAGACCATGGCCAGGCGGCCGCTGGGCACGGGGTTGCCGCCCCAGTCGATGACACCGCGGCGGGGCGCCAGGAGCCCGGCCAGGAGCCGCAGCAGCACCGTCTTGCCGGCGCCGTTGGGGCCGAGAAGGAGGGTGATGCCCTCGCCGGAGAGTTCCAGGTCGACACCATCGAGCACTGCCTTGCCGTTGGGCTGGAAAGCGAGGTCAGCCAGGCGCAGGGGGAACATCAGCCGTACCTCCGCGTCGCCCAGGCCCGCAACTGGTAGGCCCCGGCGTTGAGGGCCAGGATCACCGCCATGAGGACGATGCCCAGGGCGATGGCGAGCGGCAGGTCGCCCTTGCTGGTTTCCAGGGCGATGGCGGTGGTCATCACCCGGGTGAAGCCGTCGATGTTGCCGCCGACGATCATCACCGCCCCCACCTCCGACATCGCCCGCCCCAGCCCGGCCAGGGTGGCGACAGTCAGCGAGAAACGGCAGTCGGCCAGCAGCAGGAGGGTGCTCTGCCAGCGGGAAAGGCCGATGAGGTGCAGTTCCGGCGCGTATTCCCGCCAGGCGTCCTCGACGATCTGGCGGCTCACCGCAGCGATGAGCGGCACCACCAGCACCGTCTGGGCGAGGATCATGGCGGTGGGAGAGAAGAGGATACCGAACTGGCCGAAGGGCCCGGAACGGGAGAGGAGCAGATAGACCAGCACCCCCACCACCACCGAAGGCAGGCCCATGAGGGCGTTGATGACGACGATGACCCCGCTGCGGCCGGGAAAGCGCGACACCGCCAGCCAGGCCCCAAGCGGCAGGCCCAGGCAGGTGCCGATGAAGAGCGCCGTCAGGCTGACCCGCAGCGACAGCCCCACCACCTCCAGGAGGCGATGATCCAGGCTGCCGAGCAGGCGGATGGCGTCGGAGAGGGTGGCGTACATGGGGTGGGGAGGATAGCATTTTGTGGGGATTTGGGCTTTTGCGGGGCGGGCTTGGTTGTTGATGTGCAGCTTTTCGCCTTGACGGCGTGCAACCCATCAGTCGATGAATCCGAAAGCAAGAAAACACCCCCCAACCCCATGCGATAATCCCCCGGCGGTCAGTGTACCGCCCCATGAGAATCCGGCGCCCCGGCGCCAAGTAAGCCGCCTCGACATCCGCGGGGCGGTGGCTGCAGTCAAACCGGAGAAGACCATGACCCGTTCCGCCTCGCGCCGCCTGGCGCTGAAGGGCGCGCTGGCCTGTGCCGCCGCGCTGTCCCTCGCCCCCCTCCCTGCCCTCGCCGAAGACGTCCTGCGCGTTTCCGCCATTCCCGACGAGGCGCCCACCGAACTGCAAAGGAAGTTCGCTCCCCTGGGCAAATACCTGGAAGCCCAGACCGGCCTGAAGGTGGTGTTCACGCCGGTGTCAGACTACGCCGCCGTGGTCGAATCCCTGGCCACCAAGAAGATCGACCTCGCCTGGCTGGGGGGCTTTACCTACGTTCAGGCCAAGTTGCGCACCAACGGCACCGCCATCCCCATCGCCCAGCGGGAGGAGGACGCCAGGTTCACCTCCAAGTTCATCACCGCCGACCCCGCCATCAAGTCCCTGGCCGACTTGAAGGGCCGCACCTTCGCCTTCGGCGCCCCGTCCTCCACCTCCGGCAGCCTGATGCCGCGCTTCTTCCTGCAGCAGGCCGGGCTCAATCCGGAGAAGGATTTCAAGGCCGTCGCCTTCTCCGGTGCCCATGACGCCACCGTCGCCTTCGTCGCCGCCGGCAAGGCCGAGGCCGGGGTGCTCAACGCTTCCGTCTGGGACAAGCTGGTCGAAGCCAAGAAGGTCGATCCCGACAAGGTCCGCGTCTTCGCCACCACGCCCCCCTATTTCGATTACAACTGGACGGTGCGGGGCGACCTCGACCCGGCGCTGGTCAAGAAGCTCACCGACGCCTTCCTGAAGCTCGACCCCAACAACCCGGAGCACAAGGAAATCATGGCCCTGCAGCGGGCCTCGAAGTTCATCCCGACCCGGAAGGAGAACTACGACGGCATCGAGAAGGCCGCCCACGCCGCCGGCCTCCTGAAGTGAGGCGCGGGTGAGCTTTCGCCTGGCCGGCGTCGGCCTCACCCACGCCAGCGGCTTCACCGCCCTGGCCGACATCGGGCTCGCCGCCGCCCGGGGCGAGCAGATCGCCCTTATCGGCCCTTCCGGCGCCGGCAAGACGACGCTCTTGTCGGTGCTGGGCACTGCCCTGGCGCCCACCACGGGGCAGGCGGAAATCCTGGGCGCCATCCCGGCCCGCCTGGCGGCCGGGGAACTGCGCCGGCTGCGAGGCCGCATCGGCACCATCCACCAGGCGCCGCCCATTCCCGGGCGGCAGCGGGCGGTGACGGCGGTGTTGGCCGGCAGGCTCGGCCAGTGGCCGGCCTGGAAGGGCATCGCCTCGCTGCTCTATCCCGTGGACGTGGCCGGCGCCCGCGCCGCCCTGGCCCGGCTGGACCTCGCCGACAAGCTCTTCCAGCGCTGCGACCGCCTCTCCGGCGGCCAGTTGCAGCGGGTGGGCATCGCCCGGGTGCTCTACCAGGCGCCCGAACTGATCCTCGCCGACGAACCCGTCTCCGCCCTCGATCCGGCCCTGGCCCTGGCCACCGTCCGCCTGCTCACCGAGGGGGCCCGGCAGCGCGGCGCCACCCTGGTCGCCAGCCTGCATGCGGTGGACCTGGCGCTGAGCTGCTTCCCGCGCCTCGTCGGCATCAAGGCCGGCCGCATCGCTTTCGACCTGCCGGCGGCGGAAGTGTCCGAGGCCCTGCTGCACGACCTCTACGCCAGCGAAGGCGAAGCCCTGCCCACCCTGGCCACGGAACAACGGCTGGCGGTGCAGGCGGCGGCCAACGACGCGGCGACGCGGGCGGCCTGCTGCTGAGGGCTGGCCAGTGGCCTATTCCGCCAGCTCGATGGCGTTGAGGCTGCTGAAATGGTCGGTCCACAGGGGTACCCCGGGGATGTCCGGGTCTTCCTCCCGTAGCAGGACGCCGGCGTCGCTGAATACTTGCCGATTGAGGGAGGGGTAGCGGGCCAGGTAGGTCTGGTCGTCGGTCATCACGAAGTAGTGGTTGCGCCGGATCTGGCGGTCCATGTCCTCGGCCTGGTATTTGTGGCGGTAGCCCATGCCCAGCGCCTCCGCCTGGCGGCGCACCACCGGGTAGAGGTTGAGGTAGCTGTTGGTGATGTGGATGACGATGAAGCCCCCGGGTTTGAGGTGCTGCTTGTAGATGGCGAAGGCCTCCCGGGTCAGCAGGTGCACCGGCACCGAGTCGCCGGAGAAGGCGTCGAGGACGATCACGTCGTACTGCTCGTCGGCGGGCAGGGCCTCCAGCTTGAGGCGGGCGTCGCCGAGGATGTGGCGCTGGCTGCCGGCCTGACAGGCGGCCAGGTTGTCGAACCACTGCCGGGCCACCCGCAGCACTTCCGGGTTGATCTCGTAGAAATCGTAGTGGTCGCTAGGCCGCGCGTAGTTGGCCAGGGTGCCGGCCCCCAGGCCGACGATGGCGACCCGCAGGCTGGGGTGGCGCGCCATGGCGTAGGCCAGGGTCTCGCCGGCGCCGCTCTCCCGCGAGTAATAGGTCACCGGCTGCCGGCGCCTGGCAGGGTCGAGGTACTGCATGCCATGGATGATCTGCCCGCTGTAGAAGATGCGCTGGTTCTCCGCCGCGTCCCGCCGGTAGCGCCGCTCCACCACTGACACCGAGCCGTAGAAATTGCGTGCCTGATGGATGACCAGGGAGACGTACTCGTCATTGGCGCGGCCGCGCAGGCTGAGGGGGTCCTCGCAGTAGAGCACCAGGGCCGAAACCGCCGCGGCTCCCAGGCCCACCGCCAGGAACCCCCGCTGCCGGCGGGCAGGCCCGGCGGCAGGCGCGGCGTTGGCGCCGGACGCCGGCCAGCGGCCGGCAAATTCGGAGCGGAGAATGATGCTGGCCAGCACGACGGCGGCCACCAGGCACAGGGACCACTCGTAGTAGTCGGCGAAGAAATGGGTGGCGACCAGGGCCACGAACAGCCCGCCGCAGGCCCCGCCGACCGACATCAGAAGATAGAACTCGGTGAGGAAGCGCGGGTTTTCCGGGCGCAGGCGGTACAGCTCGCCATGGCTCAGGAAGCAGATGAGGAACATCGTCCCGAAGTGGGCCCAGCGCATCTCCGTCAGGCTGTAGTCGGGGTCCAAGCCGAACCAGGCGGGAATCTCGTGGCGGCCGCTGAGCAGCACGATGGCTGCCAGGCAGAGGGCGGCGGTGAGCCCGCGCCGGTACCAGCGGGAATGGTCGAAGCAGACGATGAAGGTGAGGAGGTAGAGACTGAGGGTGGCGATCCACAGCCGGGGTTCCGGGGCGATGTCGTGGCTGACGTGGTCGGTGGTGGCGATGAAGGCCAGGGAGGCCAGGGCCGGCAGCGCCACCCAGGCCAGGCGCCGCCAGGCCGACGGCTTCGCCAGGACGGCGGCGTTGGGCGCCGCCGGGGTGGCTCCCGCGACGACGGTCGGGGGCGGGGCGCGATGGCGGACCCGCCAGGTGACGGCGGCGCAGAGGACGGCGAACAGCCAGAAACCCGCCGTCCAGAATCTTCCCAGCTGCTGTGTCTCGAAAAAGGGTTCGAAGAGATAGGGAAAGGAGAGCAGGGCGAGAAAGGAGCCGGCGTTGGACAGGGCGTAGAGGCGGAAGGCGGCGGCGCCGACCGAAGAGCGGGCGAACCAGTACTGGATCAGCGGCCCGGTGGTGGCGAGGCAGAAGTAGGGCAGCCCGACGCTCAGTCCCAGCAGCATCAGTATCTTGGCTACCGGGTTTTCGTCGCCGGTGGGCTTGAGGGCCGCGCCGGGCACGACGAAAACGGCCAGGGCCGAGGCGACCAGGAGCAGGCCGATGTGGATGGCGGCCTGCACCGGCGGCGAAGCGCGCCGGGCCAGCAGATGGGCGTAGAAATAGCCGCCGCAGAGCACGCACTGGAAGAACAGCATGGCCGTGGTCCATACCGACGGACTGCCGCCGAACCAGGGCAGGATGAACTTGCTGATCAGCGGCTGGACCTGGAAGAGGAGATAGGCGCTGAGGAAAATGGTCAGCGCGAAGAGGGCGATCAGCCTGCGCCTGTCCGGTGTCGTCGTCGATACCGCCATGGAAACCCCTTCCGCCGTTGGAATGCCGTTTCCTGCCTGAACCTGGCCTCTTTGCCAATGGCAGTTGAATACCGGAGGTTACACGCCTGGGGGAAAACGGGAAGCCCCTGCGTCGAGGCCGGCTTTGCCCTGGTTCCCGAGGTTGACGGAAAGGCGGAAACCGATGCCCCCCGGGCGGCGTGTTGCCAGACGGAAATAATCGGCAGTCACCTCTAACTTTTGGCGTACCCAGTCGCCAATTCTTATACACTGAAGTCGTCACCCCCGCTGGCGCCGGCACCAGATTGTGTTTCTTCCCCATGTCCGCGACGACCGCCCCTTCTTCTTGTCGACCCTGACGGCAGGTCCCGGGCAGCGGCGCCTGGCCGTCGCCGCCGTCGCTCTTTCCCTGATTATCTTTGGCTGCCTGGCACCATTTGCCAAGGTGCAACTGCCGGTCATCTGGGCGTTCATCCCGAGCTATGAGGCGTGGCTGGTGGCCACCGACATCGTCACCGCCGTTCTTCTGTTTAATCAGTATCTTGGCTATCGCTGCCGGGGGGTTTTCCTGCTCGCCTGCGGTTACCTGTTCACGGCCGGCATGACCATCGCCCATGCTCTCACCTTCCCCGGCCTTTTCGCGCCTGGGGGCCTGCTGGGAGCCGGCCCCCAGAGCACGGCGTGGCTGTACATGTTCTGGCACGGAGGCTTCCCGTTGTTCGTCATCGCTTACGCCCGAAGCAAGGATCCGGAGGGAGCGCTGGCCGCAAAGGAGGGGCGGATACTGGCGCCCATGGCCTTCGCCTTGGTCGCCATCGTGGGCGCCGTCAGCAGCCTGACGGCGCTGGTCACCGGCGGCCAGCACCTGTTGCCCGCCATCATGGAGGGCCATCGCTACACCCCGACGATGATCACCGTGGTGAGCACGGTCTGGCTGCTCAGCGCCGTCGCCCTGTTCACCCTCTGGCGCCGGCGCTCCCACTCGGTGCTCGACTTGTGGCTGATGGTGTCGATGTGCGCCTGGCTCATCGATATCGCCCTTTCCGCCGTGCTCAACCAGGGACGCTATGACCTCGGTTTCTACGCCGGCCGGATCTACGGCCTGCTGGCCGCCAGCTTCGTGCTGCTGGTGCTGCTCACCGAGAGCGGCATGCTCTACAGGAAGCTGGTCCAGTTGACGGAGGCCCTGCAAAGGCTTACTACTCAGGATGCCCTGACCGGCATCGCCAACCGGCGCGCCTTCGACCACGCGCTCGGGCTGGAGTGGCACCAGGCCCGGCGCAGCGGCCTGCCTCTTTCCCTGATGATGATAGACATCGACCATTTCAAGGCCTTCAACGACCGTTACGGTCATCTCGAAGGCGACCGATGCCTGCGCGCGGTGGCCCGCGCGCTGCAGGCCGGCGCCGTCCGCACCACCGATCTGGTGGCCCGCTATGGCGGCGAGGAATTTGCCGTGCTGCTGCCCCTGACCGACGCCGAAGCGGCGCTGCACCTGGCCGAGCGTCTGCGCAGCGCGGTGGAGGACCTGGCGATCGGCAACGAGGCATCCGGGAACGGTCGCGTCACCATCAGCGTCGGCGTTGCTTCCATGCATGCTCCTTGGCCGCAGGCCTTGTCCCTCGACGACGGCGCCCTGCGGGGCAGCGCCGCCCTGGTCGAAATGGCGGACCAGGCCCTGTACGCTGCCAAGGCGGCGGGGCGCAACCGGGTGATGGCCTACCGCGATGCCGGCTGACCGCGACCCCGCCGCCCGCGTCCGCCTCACCGGCGCCCTGGCCGCGCTGGCCATCCTCTGGCCCCTCTTCCAGGTCGCCCAGGTCAAGCCCGGGGCCTTGTTCGACCCGGCCAACCTCAAGGTCATCGGCCATTTCCTGGCCGGCTTCCTGCCGCCGGAGACCGGCGCCGAGTTCCTCGGCTACCTGGGCAGGGCAACCCTGGAAACCCTGGCCATCGCCACCGCCGGCATGGCGCTGGCCTTCCTGGTCGCCGTGCCACTGGCCTATCTCGCCAGCGGCGCCGGGCGGGAAAAGGTGGCGCTCAACCCGGCCACCCGGGCCCTGCTGGTGGTGCTGCGGGGCATCCCGGAACTGGTGTGGGCCCTGGTCTTCGTGCGGGTCTTCGGACTCGGGCCGGCGGCCGGGGTGCTGGCCCTGGGGCTCACCTACGGCGGCATGCTGGCCAAGGTCTATGCGGAAATCCTCGAATCCGTCGATGCCCGCCCGGCGGCGGCCCTGCGCCGCAGCGGCGCCGGCCGGCCCGTCGCCATCCTCTACGGACTGCTGCCCCAGGCGGCGGGGGAACTGGTGTCCTACACCGTCTATCGCTGGGAGTGCGCCATCCGCGCCTCGGTGGTGATGGGCTTCGTCGGCGCCGGTGGCCTCGGCCAGCTCATGGACCAGGCCATGAAAATGCTCAACGGCGGCGAGGCGGCCACCATCCTTGCCACCTTCGTGCTTCTCGTCTTCGCCGCCGACGGCCTTTCCGGCTGGCTGCGCCGTCGCCTGGAGCGGGCGCCAGCGCAGCGTCCGGCCCCCTTTGGCGCCGTCGCCACCGGGCTCGTCAGCGGCCTCCTGGCCGCCATCGTCGGCAGCTATCTGTTCCTCGATATCGACCTCGGCGCCCTGTTCGCCCGGGAGGCAGCCGGGGCCATCGGCGATTTCCTGGCCGGCTTTTTCCCGCCGGACCTATCGGCGGAGTGGTTGCAGCGGGTGGCCAAAGGCACCTGGGAAACCCTGGCCATTTCGGCGGTGGGCACCCTGCTGGCGGCGGTCGCCGGTCTCTTGCTGGCGCTGCCGCGGCGGCGGGGGCCGTTCACCTTCGTCCTCAACCTGCTGCGCTCGGTGCCGGAACTGGTGTGGGCCACCCTCACCGCCCTCGCCGTCGGCCTCGGTCCTTTCGCCGGCGCCCTGGCCCTGGCCCTGCATACGGCTGGCGTCCTCGGCCGCCTCTATGCCGAGGCCCTGCAGAACGTCCCGGCACAGCCCAGACGGGCCCTGGAACTGGCGGGATCCGGGGGCAGCGTGGCCTTCCTCTACGGTACCCTGCCGGCGGCCCTGCCGCAGCTGGTGGCCTACACCCTCTACCGCTGGGAAATGAACATTCGCATGGCGGCCATTCTCGGCTTTGTCGGTGCCGGCGGGCTGGGGCAACTGCTCTACTTCGAACTGTCCCTGTTCCACTACGCCCAGGCGGCGACGGTGATTGCTGCCATGCTGCTCCTCTCGGTCGCGGTCGACTGGAGCAGCGGCGCCTTGCGGCGGTCGCTGGGGTGAGTTGACCAAGACTCGCTATAGAGCAGGTTGCTCCGTCTTGAATTATGCAAAATGGGTAATAGAATGAGCGATTTTGTTCAGGAGATTGAACGAATGCCCTTTGTATATGCCGATGTTGACGACCTTGAGGGCACTTCCAAGGTTGGTGGTAAGCAGTGCGTTGCACTTTTGCAGCATTATTCGAAGCTTCCCCAAACACTCCTCTGGAAGGAGGGCGCGAACGTGGTCGGGAATCTTTCCACCAAGAAAGGCACGGCGATCGCTACCTTTTCTGACGGCAAGTATCTGAATAACGGCACCGGTAACCATGCCGCCTATTACGTCTCGCAAGATGCCGCTGGTATTGTGGTCATGGATCAATGGCGCAGTGACGTGCAGAAACCTACCGTCTCTACCCGCTATCTTCGCCGCAAGGGGCGCTCAGCGAAGGGGGAGTTGATAGACCCGAGCAACAACGCCGATGCGTATTCGGTAATTGAATAGAGTGAGACTATGAGACGTTTAGTTTGCCGGGGCATTTCCGTAACGGCCTGCCTTTTATCCGGAGTGGTATGGGCGGAAACAAGCTACCTCTGCCCCGAGACCGCCCGGCTGGAATCCGCGGTCGTGGCCCCGGCGTCGCTGCCCGAAGGGTTTGCGCTGGCGGCGAGGAAAGAGCCGATCCGCCTGAGCGGCATTTCCGTGTTCGATGGGCCGCCGGAGCGTAACGCAGTCCTGATTCCCGCTGCTGAACGGGGCGACTTGCGTCGGAAGGAAACGGTTTTCCTGTGGAAATTCGAGGGCAGCTATCCGGAAGGCAAATATGTTTCCTGCGACTATGCGCAGGGCGTCTTGCACCTCCACGTCCGCGTGGCGGAGGCGGTGACGCAATGCGAGGCCTTCACCGCTCGCAAGAAGCCCCACGACACGCTGACCGCCCGCTTCGTTTGCCGCTAGCCGACGGGGCTTCTTGAGGCGCATCAACGCACCCCGGGTATAGCCGAGTAAAATACTCGGCAATTGCGTTTCCCGGAGTGCAGCCATGTCCGATCGTCCTGATGCCGATGCCCTTCGCGCCGCTCTGCGGCGGGTGGTGGACCCCGAGGTGGGGGTGAATATCGTTGATTTGGGGCTGGTCTATCGCCTCGAATCACGGCCGGAAGGAGTGGCGATCGATCTCACCATGACTTCGCCGGCCTGCCCCCTGGGGGATGTGATTATCGACGACATCCACGTCGCCTTGGCGCCGCTGCTGCCGGAAGGCGAACAGGCGGCCGTGACGCTGGTCTGGGAGCCGCCCTGGGACCCGTCCATGATCAATCCTGAAACCAAGCTGAAGCTTGGCTGGTGAGGCTTTCGTGGCAGACCTGAAGCCGGCGGGCCGGCTGCCCCTCCTCATCCTCGGCATGCTGGCCCTGGTGGTCGGCACCCTGGCCGGTCTGGCGCGCCTGGGCTGGGCGGTGCCGGCGCCGGCGGCGGCCCAGGCCGGTGCCCATGGCGCTTTGATGATCGCCGCCTTCTTCGGCACGGTGATCAGCCTGGAGCGGGCGGTGGCCCTGGCCCGGCTGTGGGCTTACCTGGGACCGGCCTGCGCCGGATTGGGCGGCCTGGCACTGTTGGTGGGCGCACCATCGCTTGTCGGACCTGGCCTACTGGTGGTGGCCGCCGGAATTCTGGTGGCGGGCAGTGGCGTGGTCATCGGTCGCCTGCTGGCGCCCTTCACCGTCGTCCTGGCCCTGGGGGCCGGCGCCTGGCTGGTCGGCAACCTGATTTGGCTGGCAGGGGGCGATATCACCGCTGCGGTCCCCTGGTGGCTGGCGTTCCTGGTGCTCACCATCGCCGGTGAGCGGCTGGAACTGACGCGTTTCCTCCCCACGCCGCAGGCGGCGAAACGCCTGTTCCTGGCCCTCGTGGCCCTCGTCCTCGGCGGTGCTGCCCTGGCGCTGATTCGGCCGGATGCGGGGTTGCGCCTATTCGCCGGCGGCCTGCTGGCTCTGGCCCTGTGGCTGCTGCGCTACGACATCGCCCGTCGCAACGCCGGGCAGGGGGCGCTGACTGGCTACATCGCCCGTTGCCTGCTTTCCGGCTACGGCTGGCTGCTGGCCGCCGGCCTTCTCGGGCTCGCCGGCGCCTTCCTGCCCGGCCATCCCTGGCGCGACGCCGCCCTGCACGCGGTGGGCCTGGGCTTCGTCTTCGCCATGGTCTTCGGCCACGCCCCCATCATCTTTCCCGCCGTGGCCCGCGTGAAGATTCCCTACCATCCGGCCTTCTACCTGCCCCTGGCGCTCCTGCACCTGGCCCTGCTCGCCCGCTGCCTCGGCGTCTTCGCCGACGACCTGGCCCTGCGGCAGGGGGCGGCCGTCGCCAACGGGGCGGTGCTGCTGTTGTTCATCGTCATCATGCTGGCCAGCGTGGTCCGGGGCCGGCAAACCCCTGCGAGGAGATCGCCATGACAGAAAATGCCCTTGGTGGAGTCGACAGCCTGCTTGTCGAGCAGATGGCGGAAGCGCTCATCTACGCCGACCGGGAAGGCGTCATCCGGCGCTGGAACGCCGGGGCGGAGGCGGTGTTCGGCTTCACCGCCGACGAGGCCCTCGGCCAAAGCCTCGACCTCATCATTCCGGAACGGCTGCGGGAGGCCCACTGGCGGGCCTTCGACGCCGCCCTGGCGCGGGGGGCGGCGCAGCACGGACGCATCTCCCGCATCACCAAGGCCCTGACCCGGCCGGGCGAAACCATCTACGTGGACATGAGCTTCGCCGTGGTCTGCGACGAAACGGGGGCAGCCATCGGCTCCGTGGCCGTGGCGCGGGAAGCCTCCGCCCGCTACCGGGAGGAGCAGGCCCTGCGGCGGCGCCTCGCCGAACTGGAGGCGGCGGCCGGCGGGGGCTGAGGGTCTCAGCCCTCGATCTTGAGGATCTCGACGGCGGCCAGGGGAACCTGGTAGTCGGCGGCGAGCTGGGCCCGGGCCAGTTCCTCGACGGCGGTACCATCGCTGACGCTGAGCCGGCGGGCGCCGGTGAATTCCCGGGGCAGGCCGGCCCGATCCTGGGTAAGGCGGTAATGGATTTTTACGTTCATGGCTGTTCTTCCTGAGATTGCTGGTATTTTTTGGCGAGCAGTATAGCCATGTGACTTTTAGGGTCTATTGTGGTTTTCCACTAGTCGGGGAATGAGACATTTTGTCTGCGGCGCCGCCGAATCTGGACAAAATGTCCACTTCGCCGCCACCCCTGCCCTGGCAATTCACCAATGTTCAAGGGTTTGCACCCCATGGCACGGAGGTTGCGCTGGTCCTTCATTGCGACACTGGGTCGCATCGAGAGAGGATCAACACAATGAACGTTACACGGCGACAGTTCTTCCGGGTCTGCGCCGCCGGGCTGGGGGGGTCGTCCATCGCCATGATGGGGTTCTCGCCCACCGCCGCCCTGGCGGAAGTACGGACCTTCAAGCTCGCCCGTGCCACCGAGACGCGGAATACCTGTCCGTACTGCTCGGTGTCCTGCGGCGTGCTCATCTACTCCACCGGCGACAAGTCCAAGAACGCCCATGCGGAGATCATCCACATCGAAGGCGACCCGGACAACCCGGTGAACCGCGGCACCCTGTGCCCCAAGGGCGCCGGCCTGAAGGACATGATCCACAGCGCCAACCGCCTCAAGTGGCCGGAAGTGCGTGAGCCGGGCAGCAGCGATTGGAAGCGCATTTCCTGGAACGAGGCCTTCGAGCGCATCGCCAAGCACATGAAGGCCGACCGTGACGCCAATTTCGTCGCCCAGAACAAGGACGGCGTCACCGTCAACCGCTGGACGAGCACCGCCTTCCTCGCTTCTTCCGCAGCACCGAACGAGACCGGCTACCTGACCGTGAAGACCCTTCGCGCGTTGGGGATGACCTCGATCGATACCCAGGCGCGCATTTGACACGCTCCCACGGTGGCCAGTCTGGCTCCGAGTTTCGGGCGTGGTTCGATGACCAACCACTGGGTGGACATCAAGAACGCTGATCTGATCTTCGTCATGGGCGGCAACCCCGCCGAAGCCCACCCCTGCGGCTTCAAGTGGGTGATCGAGGCGAAGAAGAACCGCAAGGCCAAGCTCGTGGTCGTGGACCCGCGCTTCAACCGCACCGCGTCGGTGGCGGACTTCTATGCGCCGATCCGTCCCGGCTCCGACATCGCCTTCCTGGGCGGCGTCATCAATTACCTGCTGAGCAACGACAAGATCCACCACGACTACGTGAAGGCGTACACCAATGCGTCCTTCCTGGTGAATGAAGGCTACACCTTCGAGGACGGCATCTTCGCCGGCTACAGCGACGAGAAGCGCAGCTACGACAAGGCCACCTGGAGCTACCAGCTCGGCCCCGACGGCTTCGCCAAGGTCGATGACACCCTGCAGGATCCCCATTGCGCCTTCCAGCTGCTCAAGGCCCACTACGCCCGCTATACGCCGGACGTCGTGGCCAAGGTCTGCGGCACGCCCAAGGACGCCTTCCTCAAGATCTGCGAGATGATCGCGGAGACGGCGGCGCCCAACAAGACGATGACCAATCTCTATGCGCTGGGCTGGACCGAGCACTCCGTCGGTTCCCAGAACATCCGCTGCATGGCCATCATCCAGCTCCTGCTCGGCAACATGGGCATGGCCGGGGGCGGCATCAACGCCCTGCGCGGCCACGCCAACGTCCAGGGCATCACCGACTTCGCCCTCTACGCCCAGAACCTGCCGGGCTACCTGCCGCCGCCCACGGACGCCGACCCGGACCTGAAAACCTTCCTGGAGAAGAAGACGCCGAAGATGCTGCGCCCGGGCCAGATGAACTACGGCCAGAACCTGTCCAAGTGGTATGTCAGCCTGCACAAGGCCTGGTGGGGCGATGCGGCGAACAAGGACAACGGTTTCGCCTACGACTTCATGCCGAAGCTGGCCGGCGCCTCCGACGTGCTGTCGATCTTCGACCAGATGTACCAGGGCAAGATCAATGGCTTCCTCTGCCAGGGCTTCAATCCGCTGGCTTCCGTCGCCAACAAGAAGAAGGTGGGCGACGCGCTGGCCAAGCTGAAGTACATGGTGGTCATTGACCCGCTGGCCACCGACACCTCCGAGTTCTGGAAACCCTACGGTGAGTTCAACGAGGTCGACCCGAGCAAGGTCCAGACGGAAGTCTTCCGCCTGCCGGCCACCCTCTTCGCCGAAACGAGCGGCAGCTTCACCAACTCCGGCCGTGTCATCCAGTGGCGCTGGAAGGCCGCCGACGGTCCCGGCGACGCCAAGGACGACACCGAAATCCTGGCCACCCTCTTCCTCCGGCTGAAGGAGATGTACGCCAAGGACGGAGGGGCCTATTCCGAACCCATCCAGAAGCTGACCTGGGCCTACCGCATCCCCAACAAGCCCTCGCCGGAAGAACTGATGATGGAGTTCAACGGCAAGGCCCTGGCCGACGTCACCGATCCCAAGGACCCGACCAAGGTGCTGGTGAAGGCCGGCGAGCAGTTGCCGAGCTTCGCCATGCTGCGTGACGACGGTTCGACCACCTGCGGCAACTGGATCTACTGCGGCGTCTGGTCCCAGGCCGGCAACAACTCGGCGCGGCGCGACAACAGCGATCCCTCGGGCCTCGGCCAGACCCTCAACTGGGGCTTCGCCTGGCCGGTCAACCGGCGCATCCTCTACAACCGCGCCTCCTGCGACCTCTCCGGCAAGCCGTGGGATCCCAAGCGGACCGTGCTCAAGTGGCTGGGCGACAAGTGGGGTGGCAACGACGTTCCCGACATGCGCCCGGACGCCAAGCCGGAAGAGAACGTCATGCCCTTCATCATGACCGGCGAAGGGGTGGGCCGCCTGTTCAGCCTCGGCCTGATGAACGAGGGGCCGTTCCCGGAACACTACGAACCCTTCGAGACGCCGCTGGAAGCCAACCCCCTGCATCCGAAGAACCCCAAGGCCACGAGCAATCCGGCCGCGCGGGTGTACAAGGGTGACATGGAGGCCTTCGGCAAGGCCAAGGACTTCCCCTACGTGGCCACTACCTACCGCCTGACCGAGCATTTCCACTACTGGACCAAGCAGAGCCTCATCAACGCCATCATGCAGCCGGAACAGTTCGTGGAAATCGGCGAGGAACTGGCCAAGGAGAAGGGCATCGCCGCCGGCGACAAGGTCAAGGTGCGCTCCAACCGGGGCTTCATCCGGGCGGTGGCGGTGGTGACCAAGCGCATCAAGGCCCTGGAAGTGGACGGCAAGAAGGTCCACACCATCGGCATCCCGACCCATTTCGGGTTCAAGGGGGCGACCAAGCCGGGCTTCATCACCAACACCCTGACCCCCTACGTGGGCGACGCCAACACCCAGACGCCGGAATACAAGGCGTTCCTGGTCAACATCGAGAAGGCGTAAAGGAGAACTGTCATGGCACTGCAATCGCTAGACATCAAACAGCGCTCCGCCACCACTACGCCGCCGCCCCAGGCCCGGCATACGGTGGAGGTTGCCAAGCTCATCGACGTCTCCGCCTGCATCGGCTGCAAGGCCTGCCAGGTGGCCTGCATGGAATGGAACGACGTGCGCGAGGAGGTCGGCAACTGCCACGGCGTCTACGACAATCCGATGGACCTCACGGAGAACTCGTGGACGGTGATGCGCTATTCCGAGGTGGAGCAGAACGGCAAGCTGGAGTGGCTCATCCGCAAGGACGGCTGCATGCACTGCGCCGACCCCGGCTGCCTCAAGGCCTGCCCGGCCCCGGGCGCCATCATCCAGTACAGCAACGGCATCGTCGATTTTCACCAGGAAAACTGCATCGGCTGCGGCTACTGCGTCACCGGCTGTCCCTTCAACGTCCCCCGCATTTCCAAGAAGGACAGCAAGGCCTACAAGTGCACCCTGTGCTCCGACCGGGTGGCGGTGAACCAGGCGCCGGCCTGCGCCAAGGTATGTCCCACCGGCGCCATCCAGTTCGGCAGCAAGGAGGACATGAAGGATTACGCCGAGCATCGCATCGCCGACCTCAAGGAGCGGGGTTTCGACAAGGCCGGCCTCTACGACCCGGAAGGCGTCGGCGGCACCCACGTCATGTACGTGCTGCACCATGCCGACCAGCCGGCCCTCTACTCGGGCCTGCCGGCCAATCCGAGCATCAGCCCGCTGGTGGCGCTGTGGAAGGGCGTCTCCAAGCCCCTGGCCACCCTGGCCCTGGCCGGGGTCGCCCTGGGCAGCCTGTTCCACTACGTCACCAAGGGGCCGAACGAGGTTTCGAGGGAAATCGAAGACGAGATCGAAAAGGAGGATGTATGACGACCTATCCCCCGTCCCCTTTCCCGCGGAAAGGGGTGATTCCGGTTCAGCCGCTCTGCGGCTTCCTTGTCGTTGACTCGTCGCCTCCTTGGGGCGGCCCTACGGAGGCGACACCATGATCCGCGATCCCAAAGACCTGCAACGCTACACGGCGTCCGAACGGGCCAACCACTGGGTGGTGGGCATCAGCTTCATCCTGCTCGCCCTCTCCGGCCTGGCCTTCTTCCACCCGGCCTTCTTCCCGCTGACCCAGTTGTTCGGCGGCGGGGTCTGGGCCCGCATCCTGCACCCCTTCATCGGGGTGCTGATGGCCGTTTCCTTCCTGGCCATGTTCCTGCGTTTCCGGCACCTCAACGTGATGACGCCGGCGGACAAGGAATGGCTTTCCCGCGTCCGGCAAATGGTCGATGGCGACGACCACAACATGCCGGAACAGGGCAAGTACAACGGCGGCCAGAAGGCGCTCTTCTGGGCCCTGGCGCTGTGCATGCTGCTGATGACGGTGTCCGGCCTCCTCATCTGGCGCGCCTACTTCGGCTTCGACATCACCGTGGTGCGTCTGGGGGCCGTCGTCCATGCCGCCGTGGGCGCGGTGATGATCGCCCTCATCATGGTGCACATCTATGCCGCCATCTGGGTCAAGGGCACCATCCGCGCCATGTGGTACGGCACGGTGACCCGGGCCTGGGCACGGCAGCACCACCGGGGCTGGTACCGCCAGGTGACCGGCAAGTAAGTTTTGCCTTGCGTTTCGGGGGCACGGGGACGAACATCCCTGTGCCTCCATTTTTTTCACACGCCATGTCCTCGAAAATTTTCAGCATCACGCCGGCGGGCGACGTTCCCGCCATCCGCCTGCCCGACCCGGCCCGCCTCTTCCTCGACCGCGCCGAACGTTTCGATACCCTGGCCAAGGACCACAGCCTGGGCGAGTGGCTGGCCTTCCTCGGTCGCCTTTCCCGGGCCCAGCACGAAGCCCTGGCGGAACTCGCCGAGGTGGGCCTGCCCGATGCGGAGGAACTCGACCGCGCCCGCACCCACCGCATGCCGCCGCTCACCGCCGCCTCCTTCAAGCGTCCCGCCGCCTGGCGCGCCGCCCTCGGGCGCATCGTCGAAACGCTGCAGCCGGAGGCCCCCGAGGGCCTGCGCGACACCCTGGCGACCCTCCTCGTCACCAGCAGCGACGGCCTGGAGAAGCTGGCCGACCAGCTCCTCTCGGGCGAGCCGGACAAGAACGACCTGACCCGCCTGCCCCTGGTGGCCGCCGCCCTGCAGGTGCTGTTCACCCACCTCGCCGCCCAGCTCGACGCCGGTCGCCTGCCCGCCATGGAAGCCCGCAGCATCTGCCCCTGCTGCGGCAGCCTGCCGGTGGCCAGCATCGTGCGCGCCGACGGCCCCGTGGAAAACCTGCGCTACGCCCACTGCACCCTGTGCAACACCGAGTGGAACATCCCCCGCGCCACCTGCGTCATGTGCGGCGACGACGAGAAGGTCGCCCTGCACGAAATCGACGGCGACGACGGCATCGCCCGGGCGGAATCCTGCGACGCCTGCCACAGCTACCTCAAGATCATCTATCAGGGCCACAATGCCCACGTGGACCCGGTGGCCGACGACCTCGCCTCCATCGCCCTCGACATGCTGGTGGACGAAGCGGGCTTCGAGCGGGCCGGGCCGAACCTCTTGCTCATCGGGGCGGGCAGCGAGTAGCCTGGTGTCGAAGCACGCCCTGCCGTTCAGGCTGAGCCTGTCGAAGCCCATGGTGCACCGCCCTTCGACAAGCTCGGGGCGAACGGGTGATGCAGTCCATAAGTTGCGAAAGAAGTAATTCCCTTCCACGCTTTCTGCCCGGTCCGGGTGAAAACGATGACCTCACAAAAACTCCACCTCCCTTCCGTCGACCGCCTGCTCCAGTACCTGGGCGACGCCATCGACCGCCACGGCCGCCAGCCGGTCACCGCCTGCGTCCGCGCCGAACTGGCCGCCGCCCGCGAAGGTGCCCGGGGCGGCTTGCCGCTGCCGGACGAGGCCGCGCTGCTCGCCGCCATCCGCCGCCGCGCCGATGAGGCCGGCCGCGCCAAGCTGCGCCCGGTCTTCAATCTCACCGGCACCGTGCTCCACACCAACCTGGGCCGCGCCCAGCTGGCCGAGGAAGCCATCGCCAGCATGGTCGAGGCCGCCCGTGCTCCCTGCGCCCTGGAATACGACCTCGCCTCGGGCGGGCGCGGCGACCGGGATGACCTGGTGTCGCCGCTGCTGGCCGAGATTGTCGCCGGCGGCGATCCGGCCATCGCCGCCACCGTGGTCAACAACAATGCCGCCGCCGTACTCCTCTGCCTCAACGCCCTGGCCCAGGGCAAGGAGGCCGTGGTTTCCCGCGGCGAGCTGGTGGAAATCGGCGGCGCCTTCCGCATCCCCGACGTCATGCGCCGGGCCCAGGTCAGGCTGGTGGAAGTCGGCACCACCAACCGCACCCACGCCCAGGATTACCTCGATGCCATCGGCCCCAAGACAGCGCTGCTGATGAAGGTGCACACCAGCAACTACGCCGTCACCGGCTTCACCAAGGCGGTGGATGAGGCGGAAGTGGCGCGTATCGCCCACGGGGCCGGCCTGGCCTTCCTGGTGGACCTGGGCAGCGGCACCCTGTGCGACTTCGCCGCCCACGGCCTGCCGGCCGAGCCGACGCCCCAGCAGGCCCTGGCCGCCGGGGCCGACCTCGTCACCTTTTCCGGCGACAAGCTCCTGGGCGGGCCCCAGGCCGGCCTCATCGTCGGCCGCCGGGACCTCATCGCCAGGATCAAGAAGAACCCCCTGAAGCGGGCGCTGCGGGTGGGCAAGACCACCCTGGCCGCCCTGGAGGCGACCCTGCGCCTCTACCGCGACCCGGACCGACTCGCCCAGCGGCTGCCGACGCTACGCCTCCTCACCCGCCCCCAGGCCGTCATCGCTGCCGCCGGGGAACGCCTGTTGCCGGCCGTCCAGGCGGCCGTCGGCGCCTTTGCCACGGTGACGGTGGAGCCCTGCGCCAGCCAGATCGGCAGCGGCGCCCTGCCGGTGGAGCGCCTGCCCTCGGCGGCCCTGGTGCTGCGACCGACGGCGAAGCGCCCGGGCAAGGCCCTGCTCGCCCTGGAAGCGGCTTTGCGCGCCCTGCCGGTGCCGGTCATCGGCTACATCCGCGACGATGCGTATCACCTGGATTTGCGCTGCCTGGAGGGCGCCGACGAAGCGCGCTTCACGGCCCAACTGGCGGCGCTGCAGTTGTAGCACCCCGGGTTCGGCCCCGAGTGGCGGTCTGTGTACCGCCCGCCGTCCCCGCCCCCGCCCATGTGGGCATTGGTAAGTCCGGTCGACTCCGCGGCCGGGCGGTTCATGCATGGAGAGAAGCAACATGACCCTCAATCGACGTCAGTTCCTGGCAGTGGCCGGCGCCCTCGGGGCCACCGCCGCCGTGGCGCAGCCCAGCAGCCCGCTGCCTTTCCTCATCCAGACGCAGTCCGATCCGCTGCTGCCCAGGGCGGCCGGCAAGCGGGTGGTCATCTGCGGCGGCGGCTGGGGCGGCATCACCGCCGCCAAGCACCTGCGCCTCCTCGACCCCTCCCTGGAGGTGGTGGTGCTGGAGCGCAACCCGGTGTTCTTCTCCTGCCCCATGAGCAACAAATGGCTGGTGGACGTCGTGGACACCAATTTCCTCACCTTCAGCTACCTGGAGGTGGCCCAGAAGTATGGCTACCACTTCATCCAGACCGAGGTCAGCGCCTTCGAGCGGGACAAGAAGCGGGTGATCACCGCCCAGGGCTGGATCGACTACGACTATCTCATCATCGGCGCCGGCATCCGCTACGCCTATGAGGCCTGGTTCGGCAAGGACCGCAAGGCCGCGGACACCACCAAGGCCCTGTTCCCCGCCGCCTACATCCCCAACGCCGAGCACTTCCGGCTCAAGCAGAGCATCCAGAACTTCAAGGGCGGCGACCTGGTCATGACCCTGCCGCCGCCGCCCCACCGCTGCCCGCCGTCCCCCTACGAGCGGGCCTGCCTCATCGCCGGCTTGTTCAAGCAGCGCAAGATCAAGGGCAAGGTCATTATCCTCGACCCCAAGGACAGTCCGCGCCCCATCACCGGCGGCTTCCAGGAGGCCTTCGCCGAACTGTACAAGGACCAGATCGTGTACGTGCCGAAGGCGACGATCCAGGAGGTCGACCCCTTCAACCAGCGGATCAAGACGGCGGCCGGCGACTTCCGCTTCGACCACGGGATTCTCATGGCCCCCCACCAGGCCGGCGACATGGCCTGGAAGGCCGGCGTCATCGGCAGGAACGCCGAGGGCAAACCCACCGGCTGGGCGGGGGTCGATCCCTTCTTCCTCAACGTCAAGGACGACCCGGACACCTACGTCATCGGCGACGCCGTGGGCGTCGTCTCCCCCCTCTTCAACTACTACCCCAAGGCTGGCCACGTGGCCAACGCCCATGCCCGCATCGTCGCCCGCTACATCGCCGAGCGGGTCAAGGGGCGGGAGCCGAAGTATGCCCTGCCGGACAACCTGTGCTTCATGATGGTCAACACCCAGCCCCGGGAAGACGTGGCGGTGCGCTTCAAGTACTGGGTCAACGACAAGGGCGTCATCGTCCAGGACCAGGACGACGACAACCTGCGCCGGGCGGAAGTTGTGACCGAGGACTTCGCCTGGGCCGGACGCATGTACGAGGACATGTTCGGCTGAGCCTGCCGCCCGTGCCACAATGAAACCCGCTTTCCACCGACTGCCAACCTTATGCATTCCTTCCTCTTCCTCAACGCCAGCACCCGCGAACCCGGCCACGTCGGCAACAGCGAGACCCTCGCCCGCCGCGCCGCCCAGGCCCTCACGGCGGGCACGTCCCAGACCTGGGTCAAGCTCGCCGAACTGTCCATCCCGCCCTTCGTTGACCTGCGCCACACCGTCGGCACCTACCCCATGCCCGAGGGCGACGCCCGCCGGCTCCTCGACGCCACCCTGGCGGCCAGCGACCTGGTCTTCGTCTCGCCGGTCTATTGGTACTCCGTGCCGTCACCCCTCAAGAGCTATCTGGACCAATGGAGCGGCTGGCTGCGGGTGCCGGGGCTCGAATTCAAGGAGCGCATGGCCGGCAAGTCCCTCTGGGTGATCACCACCAGCGGCAACCGGGAGAAAGCCCAGCCCATGTTCGACAGCTACCGCCATTGCGCCGACTTCCTCGGCATGCGCTGGCGAGGCGCCCTGTGGGGCAAGGGCGGGCCTCCCGACGCCATCCTCGACGACATCGAGGCCCTGGCCGGAGCCGACCGCCTGTTTACGGGCGCCTGAGGGCAACCATGATCGTAGGCACCGCCGGCCACATCGACCACGGCAAGACCACCCTGGTGAAGGCCCTCACCGGCGTGGACTGCGACCGGCTGAAGGAGGAGAAGGCCCGCGGCATCACCCTCGATCTCGGCTACGCCTACACGCCGCTCCCCACCGGTGGCGTCCTCGGCTTCATCGACGTGCCCGGCCACGAGAAGCTCATCCACAACATGCTGGCCGGCGCCACCGGCATCGACTTCGCCCTCCTGGTGGTGGCCGCCGACGACGGCCCCATGCCCCAGACCCGGGAGCACCTGGAGATCGTCGAGCTGCTGGGCATCCGCCAGGGGGCGGTGGCCCTGACCAAGATCGACGCCGTGGCCCCGGAGCGTGTCGCCGCCGCCCGGGCCGCAATCGCCGAACTGCTGGCCCCCACCGACCTGGCCGGGGCGCCGATCTTTCCCGTGGCGGCCACCAGCGGCGCCGGCGTCGCCGAACTGCGGGCCCATCTCGATGCCGCCGCTGCAACCTTGGGCGAGCGCCAGGCCGCCGGCGGTTTCCGCCTCGCCGTGGACCGCTGCTTCACCCTCGGCGGCATCGGCACCGTCGTCACCGGCACGGCTTTTTCCGGCCGGGTGGCGGTGGGCGACACGCTCCTCGTTTCGCCGCCGGGTAAGGCGGTGCGGGTGCGCAGCCTGCGGGTGCAGGATCGTCCGGCCGAGGCGGGCCAGGCCGGGCAGCGCATCGCCCTGGCCCTGGCCGGCGTCGAGAAGAGCGATATCGAGCGCGGCATGTGGGTGCTGGCCCCCGGGCTCCATGCCCCTCTGCGCCGCTTCGACGCCCACGTGAGGGTGCTGGCCGGGCAGCCGCCCCTCAAGCACTGGACGCCAGTTCACCTGCACCTGGGGGCCGCCGATGTGCCGGCCCGGGTCGCCCTCCTGGCCGGGGACGAAATCGCTCCCGGCGGCACGGGCTGGGTGCAGATACTGGCCGACCGCGACATCGGTGCCCTGGCCGGCGACCGCTTCATCCTGCGCGACGCCTCGGCCCGCCGCACCGTCGGCGGCGGCCAGGTTCTCGATATCTTTCCCCCCAGCCGCCAGCGGCGCACCCCGGAGCGTCTTACCCAGCTGGCTGCCCTAGCCGATCCGGACCCGGCCATCGCCCTGCGCCTGGCGGCGGAACGCCAGCCGGCGGGCGTGGACCTTTCCCGCTACGGCTGCAACCGCAACCTCGACGCCTTCGTCCTGGCAACCGCCCTCGGCCTCACCGTGGTCGGCGCCACCGCCTTCGCCCCGGCCCGCTGGGGGGAGCTGCGGGCGCGCATCCTCGCCGCCCTCGCCGCCGAGCACGAGCGGGCGCCGGACCTCGCCGGGGTGGAGCGGGACCGCCTGCGCCGCCTGACCCTGCCCACCCTCGAGCGCCCCGCCTTCGACGCCCTCCTCGGCGAACTCCTGGCCGAGGGTGCCGTCGCCCAGGCCGGCGCCTGGCTGCACCTGCCGCAACACCGGGTGCAACTGGCCCCCGCCGACCGCGACCTGTGGCAGGTGCTTGAGCCGCTCCTCGCCGCCGCCCCCTACGCGCCGCCCCGGGTGCGCGACATCGCCAAGGCCACCGGCATCGCCGAGGAGACGGTGCGGGCGCTGCTCAAGCGCGTCGCCCGTATCGGCGAGGCCTACCCGGTGGCCCACGACCATTACTTCACCGCCGCCGCCGTGGCCGACCTGGCGCGGCGCGTCGCCGCCCTGGCCGCCCGGGATGGGACGGTGCGGGCGGCCGCCCTGCGCGACGACATCGGCGGCGGCCGCAAGGTTGCCATCCACATCCTGGAGTTCTTCGACCGTATCGGCTACACCCGCCGCGTCCGCGACCAGCACCGCCTGCGCGGCGAGGCCGGGCGCGCGGCGTGGTTCGGCTGAACCAATCGCCCGTTGCCGCTTCCTAAGAATAGGAATCCGGCAAGCTGACACCCCGCTCCGTTCGGGCTGAGCCTGTCGAAGCCCATGGTGCTCCGCCCTTCGAGAAACCTGTCCTGAGCAATGTCGAAGGGCTCAGGGCGAGCGGTTTAGAGGGCGTGTTGAATCGTTATTCACTGCCGCAGTCCTCGTTCCGGGGAAAGGAGGTTGCCATGCGACCCATCGCGGCCGAGGCCAGGCGGCTCCTGGCCGAATTCGGTGTCAACGCGCCCCTGGCGGCGGGGACGCTGGCGGTGCATTCACCCATCGATGGCAGCCCCCTGGCCAGCCTGGTGCCTGCCGGGGTCGCCGACGTGGAGCGCACCGTCGCCGCCGCCCGGGAGGCCTTCCTGGCCTGGCGCCTGGTGCCGGCGCCCCGCCGCGGCGAGCTGGTGCACCGCTTCGCCGATCTGCTGCGCCGGCGCAAGGCGGATCTGGCCGAGCTGGTGACCCTGGAATGCGGCAAGATCGGCAGCGAAGCCCTGGGCGAAGTGCAGGAGATGATCGACATCGCCGACTTCGCCGTCGGCCTTTCCCGCCAGCTCCACGGCCTCACCATCGCCAGCGAGCGCCCCGGCCATCGCCTGATGGAGACCTGGCACCCCCTGGGGGTGTGCGCCGTCGTCACCGCGTTCAACTTCCCGGTCGCGGTGTGGGCCTGGAACGCCACCCTGGCCCTGGTCTGCGGCAACCCGGTGCTGTGGAAGCCGGCGGGCAAGACCCCCCTCTGCGCCCTGGCCTGCCAGGCCCTGCTGGAGCGGGCCGCCGCCGGCATGGCGGAGGCGCCGCCCGGCCTCTCCGCCGTCCTGGCAGGCGGGCGCGACGTGGCCACGGCCCTGGCCGATCACCCCGGCGTCGCCCTCCTGTCGGCCACCGGCTCCACCGCCATGGGTCGCGCCCTGGCGCCCCGGGTGGCGGCCCGCTTCGGCCGCAGCCTCCTGGAACTGGGTGGCAACAACGGCATGATCGTCACCCCCGGCGCCGACCTCGACCTGGCCCTGCGCGCCATCGTCTTCGCCGCGGTCGGCACCGCCGGCCAGCGCTGCACCACCCTGCGCCGCCTGTTCGTGCACGAAGCGGTGGCGGACGCCCTGCGCGCCCGTCTGGCCGCCGCCTACGCCAGCCTGCCGGTGGGCGACCCGCGCCTGCCGGCCACCCTGGTCGGCCCCCTCATCGACGAGGCTGCCGGCGACGCCCACCGGGCCGCCCTGGCCGAGGCCGCCGCCGACGGCGGGGAAATCACCGGCGGCGAGGCGGTGGCGGTGTCCGGGCTGGAAGGGGGCTGCTACGTGCGCCCGGCCCTCGTCGCCATGCCGGCCCAGACCGCGGTGGTACAGCGGGAGACCTTCTCGCCCATCCTCTACCTCATGACCTACGCCGATCTCGACGCCGCCATCGCCCTGCACAACGCCGTGCCCCAGGGGCTGGCCTCGGCCATCTTCACCAATGACCTGCGGGAAGCGGAACGTTTCCTCTCCGCCGCCGGCAGCGACTGCGGCATCGCCAATGTCAATGTCGGCCCCTCCGGCGCCGAGATCGGCGGCGCCTTCGGCGGCGAGAAGGACAGCGGCGGCGGGCGCGAGGCCGGCTCCGACGCCTGGAAGGCCTACATGCGCCGCGCCACCAACACCATCAACTACTCCCGCGACCTGCCCCTGGCCCAGGGCGTGCAGTTCCTGTGACGGAGACGACCATGCCATCCTTCGCCTGGGACGACCCCCTCGACCTCGCCGGCCAGCTCACCGCCGAGGAACGCCAGGTCCGCGACACGGCCCGGGCCTACGCCCGGGAGCGCCTGTTGCCGCGGGTGCGCGACGCCTTCCGGGAGGAGCGGACCGACCCCGCCATCTTCCGGGAAATGGGGGAGCTGGGCATCCTCGGCGCCACTTTGGCGAGCCACGGCTGCGCCGGTGTCGGCCACGTCGCCTACGGTCTCATGGCCCGGGAGATCGAGGCCGTCGATTCGGGCTACCGGTCGCTGTTCTCGGTGCAATCCTCCCTGGTCATGGGCGCCATCGCCCGCTTCGGCAGCCCGGCCCAGCAGGACGCCCTCCTGCCCGCCCTGGCCCGGGGCGAGCGCATCGGCTGCTTCGGCCTCACCGAGCCGGACGCCGGTTCCGACCCCGGCAGCCTGCTCAGCCGCGCCCGGGCGGTGCCCGGCGGCTGGCGGCTATCGGGCGGCAAGACCTGGATCAGCAGCGCCCCCATCGCCGACCTCTTTGTGGTCTGGGCCAAGGACGACGCCGGCGCCCTCGGCGGCTTCCTCCTGGAACGGGGCTGGGCCGGGCTGGCCACCCCCGCCATCCACGGCAAGATCGGCCTGCGGGCCTCGGTGACCGGGGAAATCGCCATGGCCGACGTCTTTGTCCCCGAAGACCACCGGCTGCCCGGCGCCGCCGGTTTCAAGGCCCCCTTCGCCTGCCTCGACGATGCCCGCTACGGCATCGCCTGGGGCGCCCTGGGGGCGGCCGAGACCTGCTGGCACACGGCCCGGGACTACACCCTGGCCCGCCGCCAGTTCGGCCGGCCCCTGGCCGCCAACCAGCTGGTGCAGAAGAAGCTGGCCGACATGCAGACCGAGATCGCCCTCGGCCTGCAGGCCGCCCTGCGCGTCGGACGCCTCAAGGAAGCCGGCCGGGCAGCGCCGGAAATGGTGTCGCTCATCAAGCGCAACAACGCCGGGAAGGCTCTGGACATCGCCCGCCAGGCCCGCGACATGCTCGGCGGCAACGGCATTTCCGACGAATACCCGGTGGCCCGCCACCTGGTGAACCTGGAAGTGGTCAATACCTACGAAGGCACCCACGACATCCACGCCCTCATCCTCGGCCGCGCCCAGACCGGCCTTGCCGCCTTCTGACGGCGCCGCGCTTCGGCTACACTTCCGCCAGCGGGGAAGAGCCCCGCAGACGGAAGGAATCGTTCCCCGGTGGGGCGGCCGGTCTTCAAAACCGGCAGGGCTTGTCAGACAAGCCTTGGTAGGTTCGACTCCTGCTTCCTTCCGCCAAACCTTTCCTCATGCGGACAACCCTATTCCGGCCCTCGCTCGATGCCACCAACCCCCTTCCACGGCGCCATCCCCGCCGACCGCCTCTACTGCCCCCGCACCGACATGTGGGTGCAGGAAGTCGGCGACGGTGAGGTGCGTATCGGCGCCACGGCCTTCGGCGTCTTCCTGGCCGGGGAGATCGTCGCCTTCACGGCCAAGCCGAAGGGGGCGGAGGTGGCCGTCGGGCGGGGCATGGGCACGGTGGAGAGCCGCAAGACGGTGATCGCCGTCCATGCGCCCATTTCCTTCGTGCAACTGGAGGGCAACGAGGCGGCCGAGGAGAAGCCGGCCCTGGTGAACCGCGACCCCTACGGCGCCGGCTGGATGGTGCGCGCCCGCCCCGCGGCCTGGGAGGCGGAGCGGCCGAATCTGGTCGATGCCGCCGCCTACCGCCGCCATGTCCTGTCCGTCGACCCGGAGGCCACCTTTGCCGATTGAATCCCCTACGAAGCTCGCCTTCCTCATCTGGTCCGCCACGCCGGACAGGCCGGACCTCTGCGTGACGCCCCTGGTGCATGCCCTGGCGGCGCGGGCGCTGGATTGCGAGGTCGAGATCCACTTTGCCGGGCCGGCGGTGCGCTGGCTGGTGGAGGGGGTGGCCGCTGCGGCCTTCCCCACGCCGCAGCAGGAGAAGTCGATCCAGCGCTTCCTCGACGAGCTGGCGGCGGACGGCGTCAAGCTGCTCGCCTGCAGCATGGCCAACGCCTCCTGGATCGGGTCGGACGAGCCCCTGGTTGCCCAATGCAGCGGCTTCGTCGGTGCCACCGCCTTCGTCGCCCGCAACCTCGACCCCGCCTGGCGGACCCTGGTGTTCTGATGCGCGTGGCGGGCGTGACCGGCGTAGTGCTGGCGGGCGGACTGGGCCGGCGCATGGGGGGCGCCGACAAGGGCCTGCTGGCCTACGACGGCCGTCCCCTGGCCCAACAGGTGGCGGAACGCCTGGCGCCCCAGGTGGAAACGCTCTTCATCAATGCCAACCGCAACCGGGATGCCTACACTGCCTTCGGCTACCCGGTGATCAGCGATGCCGTCCCAGATTTCGCCGGCCCCCTGGCCGGCCTGCACGCGGCGCTGGCGGCTGCGGCGACGCCCTGGGTGGTCACCGCGCCCTGCGATTCGCCCTTCTTCCCGGAAGATCTGGTGGCGCGACTGCATGCCGCGCTCGTCGCGAACGACGCCGAGCTGGCCGTCGCCACCGCCGAGGGCCGCACCCATGCGGCCTTCTGCCTCTGCCGCCGGGATTTGGCGGCACCCCTGGCGGATTACCTGGCCGGCGGCGGGCGCCGGGTCATCGACTGGCAGACCAGCCGCCGCCAGGTACTGGTGGCGTTCCCCCAACCCGGCGTGTTCCGCAACCTGAACACGCCGGAGGAACTGCGTTAGCGGCGGCGCGCCGTCCGGGCCATCGGCGCCGGGCGCCCTTCCAGATGGCGGAAGGTGATGCGGCCCTTGGAGAGATCGTAGGGGGAAAGTTCCAGCGACACCTTGTCGCCGGCGAGGATGCGGATATGGTGCTTGCGCATCTTGCCCGCGGTGTAGGCGACCAGGGTGTGGCCGTTGTCCAGGGTGACGAGAAACCGGGAATCCGGCATCACTTCGCTGACGACGCCCTGCATTTCGATGAGTTCTTCCTTGGCCATGAAGGCACCTCCGAGGTCCGGCAGAAAATAAAAAACCCGGCGAAAGCCGGGTCTCGTCCAGGGGACTGTGGCGCGGGCGGAAACCCGCGCCGGGAGGGCGCCGATCAGGCCGGGCGGATGTTGGTGGCCTGCTGGCCCTTGGGGCCGGTGGTGACGTCGAAGGTCACGCGCTGGCCTTCCGCGAGGGTCTTGAAACCCTGGGCCTGGATCGCGGAAAAGTGGGCGAAGAGGTCCTCGCCGCCGGCGTCCGGGGTGATGAAGCCGAAGCCCTTGGAATCGTTGAACCACTTGACGGTACCGTTTGCCATGTCTTGAATCTCCAAAAAATAAAAAAAGGGAAGGCCCCTTGGCTGGGGGCGACTATCAAGACGGCGCGGTGAACATGGGGTGTGCCGCGAAACTGCGGGTACTGAACCAGAAAACATCAACACTACTTGAAATCGCGGGACGAACTATGCACCGGTTTGCGCCGGTTGGCAAAGGAAATCTCGCCGGCCTTGCCGATAACCGCCTTTAGAATGGTGTTTTCACCACCTGCATCTCCCGATGAATACTCCGGAATGCCAACCTCTGCCGCCCGGCTTTCCCCTGGCGGAGTACGTCATCGAGCGCCGTCTCTCCCAAGGGGGCTTCTCCTTCGTCTACCTGGCCCGGGAAGCCGGCGGCAAGCCCGTGGTGGTCAAGGAATACCTGCCCGCCGCCATGGCTCGACGCCCCGCCGGCCAGGTGGCGCCGACGGTGTTGCCGGAATGGCAGGGCAAGTTCAACACCGGCATGATGGGCTTTCTCGACGAAGCCAAGCTCCTGGCCGGCATCCGCCACGCCAACGTGGTGCGGGTGCTCAATTTCCTCAAGGCCAACGGCACCGCCTACCTGGTGATGCGCTACGAGGCGGGGCAAAGCCTGGCCCAACATCTGGCCGCCCTGCGCCAGCGGGGCGAAGGGGTGAGCGAGGATTTCCTGCGCGGCATGTTCGTGCGCCTGCTGTCCGGCCTGCGGGAGGTGCATAAGCAGAAGCTCCTGCACCTGGACATCAAACCCGCCAACATCTACCTGCGGGCGGACGGCAACCCGGTGCTACTGGATTTCGGTGCCGCCCGCTGGGGGCTGGAAGGCGATGCCGCCCTCAGCAAAGTCTGCACGCCGGGCTACGCGGCCCCCGAGCAGCACGGCTCCGGCGAACCCTGGGGCCCGTGGACCGACATCTACGCCGTCGGCGCCACGCTCTATGCCTGCCTCGACGGTGGCCGCACACCCATGCCGGCGCCGCTGCGCATGGCCGAGGACGACCTGCCGCCCGCCCAGACCCTGTGGGAGGGCCATTACTCCGCCCAGCTTCTGGAGCTCATCGACTGGTCCCTGCGCCTCCACGTAGACACCCGTCCCCAGAGCGTCTATGCCCTGCAGAAGGTGCTCAATGGGGAATTGCTGGATATCGTCGATCCCAGCTGGTTCGAGCGCTGAGAAGCGGCAACATATATATGCAATCTAGTGCGCTTGCTTACGAACAAATCGAGGCCTTGGCCGTCCGCGTGGATGATCTCGAAAATCCGTTGGAATCTGCGACTGACTACTCTGCGCGTGTTCAGCAGACACTCCCGAATTTCCCTCACGAAGTCATTGCTCAATGGTTCTATGAGCATCGCCAAGCCATTTATCTAAACTCCTGGCTCCCATTGCCATATTTAAGTTTCCACCTTGAGGAGGTTTCTCTCGACCGAGTATTGCAGCCTACTTTTTCAGCGAACCCCATAGTTTCGCAGTACCGAGCACACTTCGAGACAGCAAACACAAGCCGCCGAATGGAGCGCATTTTTAAGTACATGCGGGAACACGGTACTTGGCCGTGTGCGCCGATAGTTCTTGGCAATCCCGAAGGGAGCATCGTTTCCCCTTGGGGCATGAAGTGCGATTCACCATATCATCTGCTCGAAGGGCACCACCGCTTTGCGGTACTCTTTGCCATGAGCAATGCCGACACTGTCGCCCCATTTCACAAACTTTGGGTGGCGGACCTGATCGATTGACCGCTTAGTTAAGCAACCTCTGTCACGCCGCCTGACTGCCCGTTGCGGCAAACACCTCCGCTCCTGCCCGATTGGCTGCACTGACCAAGGCCTTGATCGAAGCCGTCACGATGTTGCCGTCGATGCCGACACCGTAGCAGTCACCGCCACTGCTGGGGCGGGCGACTTCGAGGAAGGCGCAGGCCCGGGCGTTGCCGGCGTCGGCGCTGGCCCCCATGGAGCGCTCCTCGTAGCTGCGCACCTGAAGGGCGATGCCGATTCCGCGCAAGGCGTGCGCTGCGGCGTCGATGGGGCCGTTGCCTTCGCCGGCGAGGCGGTGGGCGACGCCGTTCACTTCCACCGTCAGGCGGATGCCCTGGGCGCTGCCGTGCTCGAAGAGATGGTGTTCGACGTAGCGCACCGCGGCATCGTCCCCCATGTAGGTGTCGGCGAAGAGGCGCCAGAGGTCGCCGGCGCTCACCTCGCCGCCGTGGGCGTCGGCGTGGGCCTGGACGACGCCGGAGAACTCCACCTGCAGGCGGCGGGGCATGACCACGCCGTACTCGCTCTCCATGAGGTAGGCGATGCCGCCCTTGCCCGACTGGCTGTTGACCCGGATCACCGAGTCGTAGCTGCGCCCCAGGTCGGCGGGATCGACGGGGAGGTAGGGCACGTTCCACGGCTCGCCAGCCTTTTGGGCGGCGAATCCTTTCTTGATGGCGTCCTGGTGGGAGCCGGAGAAGGCCGTGAAGACGAGATCCCCCGCGTAGGGGTGGCGCGGATGGATGGGCAACTGGTTGCAGTGCTCGACGGTACGGGCGACGGCGTTGATGTCGGAAAAGTCGAGACCGGGGTGCACGCCCTGGGTGTACATGTTCAAGGCGAGGGTGACGATATCCACGTTGCCGGTGCGCTCCCCGTTGCCGAAAAGGCAGCCCTCGACGCGGTCGGCGCCGGCCATGAGGCCGAGCTCGGCGGCGGCCACTGCCGTGCCCCGGTCGTTGTGGGGATGGAGGCTGAGGATGACGCTGTCGCGGCGGGCGAGGCGGCGGTGCATCCACTCGATCTGGTCGGCGTAGACATTGGGGGTGGCCATTTCCACCGTGGTTGGCAGGTTGAGGATCACCTTGCGCTTCGGCGTGGCGCCCCAGGCGGCGGTGACGGCGTCGCAGACTTCCAGGGCGAAGTCGAGCTCGGTGGCAGTGAAGGTTTCCGGGCTGTATTCGAGGATGAACTCGGTCTCCGGCTGCTCCGCCGCCAACTGCTTGATGAGGGTCACGGCCTCGACGGCCATGGCCACCACCTCCGCCTTGCTCATGGCGAAGACGATGTCGCGGAACGGCTTGGAGGTGGCGTTATAGACATGGACGATGGCCCGCCGGGCGCCCTTCAAGGATTCCATGGTGCGGCGGATGAGGGGTTCCCGGGCCTGGGTGAGGACCTCGATGGTCACGTCCCGGGGGATATGTCCGCCCTCGATGAGGCTCCGCACGAAGTCGAAGTCGGTCTGGGACGCCGAGGGAAAGGCCACCTCGATCTCCTTGAAGCCGACGGCGCAGAGGGTCTTGAACAGGCGCATCTTCCTTTCGCCGTTCATGGGCTCGAAGAGAGACTGGTTGCCGTCGCGCAGGTCGGTGCTCATCCACACCGGCGGCTGGGCGATGACGCGGTTCGGCCACTGGCGGTCGGCGAGGGCGACCGGCGGAAAGGGGGAATACTTGCGGGAGGGGTCGGGCAACATGGTCGGCTCCGGGGGCTGGGGCAGTTGTTTTCGATGGAGACCATGGTACGCAAAAGGCCGCGGCAGGTGCTTGCGTTCTTTGGCGAGATTGCCACGATATTTGGCAGAATATTGCGCAATTTACCAAAACAATGGATAGTTAATAAAATATCCATAGCCAACGCGCCATACCATGGAACTCGACCGCTACGATCGCCAGATCCTCGCCCTCCTGCAACGGGACGGCCGCATCAGCAACCAGGACCTGGCCGACAAGATCGGCCTTTCCCCGTCCCCCTGCCTGCGCCGGGTGCGGGCACTGGAAGAAGCCGGCCTCATCGCCGGCTACCGGGCGGTACTCGACGCCAAGGCCCTGGGGCTGTCCCTCATGGCCCTCATCCACATCTCCATGGACCAGCACACGCCGGAGCGCTTCAACGACTTCGAGGCCGCCGTGCGGGAAATCCCGGAAGTGCTCGAATGCCTCCTCATCACCGGCCAGGCGGCGGACTACCAGCTCAAGGTGGTGGTCAAGGACATGGATGCCTACCAGGAGCTGCTGCTCAACCGCATCACCCGCATCAAGGGGGTGACGGGGGTGCATTCCAGCTTCGTCCTGCGGCGCGTGGTGGACCGGGGCGCCTTGCCCGTCGCTTAGCCCGGAAATTTCATGAGTATCGCCGATGCCGGCTCACGGAGTTTCGGGGTCAGGCGCCCACGTCGAAGCAGAGGTATTTCACCTCCAGGTAGTCCTCGATGCCGTATTTCGAGCCCTCGCGGCCGAGGCCCGACTGCTTGACCCCGCCGAAGGGTGCCGCCTCGTTGGAAATGAGGCCGGTGTTGATGCCCACCATGCCGTATTCCAGCGCTTCGCCGACGCGGAAGCAGCGGCCCACGTCGCGGGAGTAGAAGTAGGCGGCCAGCCCGAATTCGGTGGCGTTGGCCAGGGCGATGGCCTCGGCCTCGTCCTGGAAGCGGAAGAGGGGGGCGACGGGGCCGAAGGTTTCCTCCCGGGTGACCCGCATGGTGGTGGTGACGTGGGCCAGCACCGTCGGCTCGAAGAAGTTGCCGCCCAGGGCGTGGCGTTTGCCGCCGGTGAGGACGCGGGCGCCCTTGGCGACGGCGTCGGCGACATGGGCCTCGACCTTGGCCAGTCCGGCGGCGTCGATGAGGGGCCCCTGGGCGACGCCGGGCTCGCTGCCGGGGCCGACCTTCAACTGGCCGACGCGCTCGGCGAACTTGGCGGCGAATTCGTCGTAGATGCCCGCCTGAACCAGAAGGCGGTTGGCGCAGACGCAGGTCTGGCCGGTGTTGCGGTACTTGGCGACGAGGGCGCCCTCGACGGCGGCGTCCACGTCGGCATCGTCGAAGACGATGAAAGGCGCGTTGCCGCCCAGTTCCAGGGAGAGCTTCTTGATGGTCGGCGCGCACTGCGCCATGAGCAGGCGCCCGACCTCGGTGGAGCCGGTGAAGGAGAGCTTCCTCACGGTATCGCTGGCGGTGAGGGCGCCGCCGATGGCCACCGGGTCGCCGGTGACGACGTTGACGACCCCCGCCGGGAAGCCCGCCTCCTCGGCCAGGACGGCCAGGGCCAGGGCGGTCAGGGGCGTCTGCTCGGCGGGCTTGACCACCACCGGGCAGCCAGCCGCCAGGGCCGGCGCCACCTTGCGGGTGATCATGGCCAGGGGAAAGTTCCAGGGCGTGATGGCGGCGCAGACGCCGACCGGTTGCTTGATGACCAGCAGGCGCTTGTCGGCGGCGGTGGCGGGAATGGTGTCGCCGTAGGCCCGCTTGCCTTCCTCGGCGAACCATTCGACGAAGGCGGCGCCGTAGGCCACCTCGCCCCGGGCTTCCGTCAGGGGCTTGCCGCACTCGGCGGTGATGAGCGCGGCCAGATCCTCGGCATTGGCGGCGATGAGCCCAAACCAGCGCTGCAGCACCTGGGCCCTGGCCTTGGCGGTGAGGGCCCGCCAGGCCGGCCAGGCGGCTTCGGCGGCGGCGATGGCGCGGTTGGTTTCGGCGGCGCCGCCGGCTGGCACCTCGGCCAATATCCCGCCGCTGGCCGGGTCGCGGACGGGGAAGGTGGCGCCGCTGTCGGCGCCGCACCAGGCGCCGCCGATGAGGTTGCCGGTCGCCAGGAGCTTCGGGTTGGCAAGTTGCATGGTCTTGAAAAATCCTATAAAAACGCTAAGTTGAAACCGTTTTCCGAGAATTCTGGTGAGTATGCGCATCCTTCTCGCCGCCGGCCTTGCGCTGATTGTGGCGGCCTGCGGCAGCCCGGTGCCCCGGGAGTCGCCGCCGACTATAACGCAACGGGCCGGCACCGTGAGCGAGCGGGCCAACGACGTGGTGCTCTACGCCCTGGGCCTCATCGACACCGGCTATCGCTTCGGCGGCAAGAATCCCCAGGCCGGGCTGGACTGCAGCGGCATGGTGGCCTACGTCTACGACCAGGCGGCCGGCGTCAAGGTTGCCGGCAGCGCCGCCGACATCGCCCGGGGCGGCCGCGCGGTGGATCGGGGGGGCCTGCGTCCGGGCGATCTGGTCTTCTTCAACACCCGCAATGCCCCTTACTCCCACGTCGGCATCTACATCGGCGACGAGCGCTTCGTCCACGCGCCGGCCACTCACGGCCGGGTGCGCATCGACCGTCTGGACGACCGCTACTACGCCCAGCGCTTCGAAGCGGCGCGCACCTATTTCGACTGAGTTTCCCGCTGCGGTAGGCCTTTTCGCCGGCTGCCGCGTTACATCGGGGCGGCCTCGCCGCATAATCGAGCCATTACCGATAACGACGGAGCGAACATGTCCTTACGCACTTCCCTTTCCCTTTGCGCCGTGGCCGGCATTCTGGCGGCCAGCATGCCGGCGCTGGCCGACAAGCCCTCCTGGGCCGGCGGCGGCAAGCACGGCAACAAGCACGAGGAACGCTACGACGACCGCCACGATGATCGCCGCGAAGGACGGCGGGACGACCGCCGGGGCGATGACCGGCTCAGCGTGGAGTTTCACTTTTCCGACGGCAACCGGCGCGCCGTCAGCGAGTATTACGGCGCCCAGTTCGGCGGCGGCCATTGCCCCCCGGGCCTGGCCAAGAAGCACAACGGCTGCATGCCTCCCGGCCAGGCCAAGAAATGGGCCCGTGGCCGGGCCTTGCCGCCGGACGTGCGCTACTACGACCTGCCCCGGGATCTCCTCGTCCGCCTGCCGGCGCCGCCCCCGAACCACCGCTACGTGCGGGTCGCCGGCGACATCCTGATGATCGCCGTGGGCACCAGCATGGTGGTGGACGCCATCGAGGACCTCGGCCGTTGATCGCCACGGCCGGCCTTAGCCGGCCGCCGCCTCCCACTCCTCCCGCAGCCGCTTGAGACCGGGCAGGTCCACGGCCCGGGCGAGTTGGCCGACGCGTTCGCAGCAGGGGACCGATTCGGGGTGCTCGGCGGCGACCTGGCGGGCCCAGCCCTGGAGGGCGACCACCTTGCCCAGGGCCAGAAGTTCGCGGAATTCCGGCAGCCGCTCCGGCGGCGGGAAGCGCCAGGGGGCGGGCGCCGGCGGCAGCGGTTCCGCCCGCGGCGAACCGCCTTCCAGGCCTGGAATGGCTTCCAGCAGCTCGGCCAGTTGATCCAGGCGCAGGGGCTTCATCAGCTTGTGATCGAAATCCATGCCCTCCGGAAAATCGGCGGGGCGCTTGGGGGGCGCGGCGGAGATGAGGATGACCGGCATCTGCCGCAGATCGGGGGCGCTGCGGATGGCCAGCAGGAATCCCCAGCCGTCCCGCTGCGGCATGAACTGGTCCACCAGGGCCGCCGCCACCGGCGGATCCGCCGCCAGGCAGCGGGCTAGCGCCTCCTCCCCGTTCTCGGCGGTGAGGACGGAAAAACCCTGGCGGCCAAGCATTTCCCTAAGGATGGCCCGGTTGTCGGCGATGTCGTCGGCCACCAGGACGGTGCGCGGGCGGGCCGGGGGAAGGGGGCCGGGCGTCCCTGCCGGCGGGGACGCCGGGAGTTCCTCCGCTACGGCCCGCAGGGGGAGGGTGACGTGGAACCGGCTGCCCTGGCCCGGTGCGCTGTCCACCGCGATCTGTCCGCCCAGCGCATGGGTCAGCTGGCGGGCGATGGCAAGCCCGAGGCCGACGCCGGGCTGGCGCTGGCGTTCCCCGGCCCGGGAGAAGGGATCGAAGATGCGGGCCTGGTCGGCGACGGGGATGCCGGGGCCGTTGTCGGCGACAGTGAAGCGCAGGCGGTGCCAGATGCTCCCGTCGGCAAGGGCGGTGGGTTCGGCGTCGGGGCGGATCTCCAGTTGGACCCGGCCGTTTTCCGTGTATTTGCAGGCGTTGCCGATGAGGTTCTGGAGAATCTGGGCAAGGCGCTGCTCGTCGGTTTCCACCGCCGGCGGCAGGCCCGCCGGCCGGGAGACGGTGAAAACGTTGCCCCGCCGGGCGGCCAGGAGATGGGCGTCGTCCTCGAGGCGGCGGATGAGGGTCGCCAGGTTGACCGGCGCCAGTTCGAGATCCACCGAGACGGCCTCGCCGCGGCTGAAATCCAGGATGTCGTCGATCAGCCGCAGCAACTGGCCGCTGCTGTTGGCGACGGTGTCGAGCTTGTCCCGCGCTTCGCCCGCCACCTGGCGCTGGAGGAGCTGGGTGTAGCCGAGAATGGTGTGCAGGGGGGTGCGTAGTTCGTGGCTGACGGCGGAGAGGAAGGCGGTCTTGGCCTGGTTGGCGGTCTCCGCCCGCTGGATGGCTTCCTGCAGTTCCGCGGTGCGGGCGCCGACCGCCGCGACGAGGCGCTCCTGTTCCGAATGCTGCAACTGGAGGAGCTGGCGCTGGGCCCGGTCACTTTCGGCACGGACTTTGCGGATGTCGAGATAGAGGGCGTAGGCCAGCGCCACGTCGGCGATGCCGAAGGCGAGCAGCGGCGTCTCGTCGATGAAGGGGAGCCAGGCGGCGAGGCCCAGGTGCTGGAGCAGGCGCAGGGCGATGGTGGTCCATACCAGGACCCAGGCCCCGAAGAACAGCCGGCCGGCGGTGCCGAAGCCGCGGCAACCGGCCGCCACCGTGGCAATGAGCAGGGTGGCGAGGGCCGCCGCGGCGGCGGCCCGGAATCCGGGAAAGGTATCGATCGGTGCGAAGCAAGCGAGCGCCAGGGAAACCCAGGCGATGGCGGTCAGCAATCGGGCCAGCCGGGGATGTCGCTCGGGCAGCCGCAGGAAGGCGGTGGCAAAAACCGCGTGGCAGGCGAAGAAGAGATAGAGCAGGCCCCAGGCCAGGCGGGCCTGGCCGAGGCCGTCACCACCGGGAAAGAGGCCTGCCAGCATGCCGTCGAGGGCAGGAACCACCACCATCATGCACAATTGAGCGGCGCCCAGCCCCAGCAGGCCGGCCTGGCGGCGGGCCTGCCAGGCGAGGAAGCTGAAGGCCACCACCGTCAGGCTGAGGCCGGCGACGAAGAAGCTGGCGGCATTGCGCAAGGCGGCGCGGTCGGCGAACGAGGCGGGATCCCACAGGGTGAGGTCGACGATGGTGCTGGAGCGCGTGCCGATGCGCAGGTAGCCGGTGACGCCGTCTCCGGCCGGCAACGCCACCGGGAACAGCAGGCGGTGGTTGGCCAGCGGGCGCTGGGGCAGCGGGATGCGGCTGCCGTTTTCCAGGCGGCGGATGGCGCCTTGGGAACTCACCAGGAACAAGGTCGCCGACTGGGTGAAGGGGGCGCCCAGCTCGAGCCAGCGCTCCGTCGCCCGGTCCCCCTCGTTCTCCAGCCGGAAGCGGACCCAGGTGGCCCCTTCCCGGTAGCCCAGGGCGGGGCGCAGCGAGGGGGGCGGGAAAAAGTCGCCGCGTTCGTCCAGATGGCGGATGGCTGCCAGGTCGAGGATGCCGCTCTCGTCATGCAGCAGGGCGATGCCCGCGCCGAGGGGGAGGGCGGGGTCAGCGCCGACGGCGACGGGCGCCGGCGCCGCCCCGGCTGCCAGCGCCCACACGGCCAGGGCCACTGCCGCCAGGGCGCGGCCGAGACGGGCGATCACTCGCCATCGTCCCCGTCGCCCCGGCGTACCTGCCGGTATTCGCGGGGGCTGACGGCGTAGCGCCGGCGGAAGGCCCGGGTGAAATCGCCGGCATTGCGGTAGCCCACCCGGTCGGCGATGAGCTGGATACGCAGGTCGCTGCCCTCGAGGAGCCGGCGGGCCGTTTCCAGGCGCAGTTCCCCGAAGTAGTCGAAGACCGTCATCCCCACCCGCTGGCGGAAGAGTTCCGTCAGCTTGCGCTCGTTGCTCCCCAGGGTGTGCGTCAATTCCGTCAGGGTCGGCGGATCGGCCAGGCGCTTTTCGAGGATGGCGACGGCCTTGGCGAAGAGCTGCTCGCCCCGGCTGGTCAGGTCGCAGACGCTGTCCAGGGCGCGGGTGGTGGCCATGGTTTCCAGCCGGTGCAGCCGCTTGCGGGCGTGGAGGTGTACCGACACCCGGGCCAGGACCTCCTCTTCGGAAAACGGCTTGGTCACGTAATCGACCCCGCCCACCTCGAAGCCCAGGAGCTTGTCGTCGATGGCGGTACTGGCCGAGAGGAAGATGACCGGGATGTCGGCGGTGCGGGGATCGGCCTTGAGGGAGCGGCAGACGTCGAAGCCGTCCCGGCCGGGCATGGAGACGTCGAGCAGCACGAGGTCCGGGCGCCCCTGCACCGCCTTGGCCAGGCCGTCGTCGCCGTCCAGGGCCACCAGGATTTCCAGGTGCTGCCCGCCCAGGTAAGCCAGCAGCAGGGCGACGGAGTCCGGCTGGTCGTCGATGATCAGGAGAGTGGGGGCAAGGTCGGCCATGGTTCGGGGGCAAGTTTAGGCGAGTCTGCCGTGGCGGCGGATAACATATGCCAAGGGCACGGGCTTCGGCTAATATTCTGTCAGCAAATGCTCACCGATGGGGCATCGATTCGGCGAGCATTGACAAGTTTATCCAACGGCGTGCCGTGTGCCGAGGCCCAGATACCGTCACTCATGACCAGGAAGCCCCCGTCACCCCCCTCCAGGACCCAGGTTGCCGTCGCCGCGGCGGCGGTGGCCGGCATCTTGTTCCTGGCCCTGGGCGCCTTCGACATCGCCGCGGCCTATCGTCCGGCCTTGCTGGCGGGCGGCGCCCTGCTGCTGGCGTCGTCGGCTGCGCTGGCGGTCGGCGGGGCCAGCCGGCGGCGGATGGCCATCGAGCAGGCCCGCCCCTTGGCGGAACTGGCAGCCGTTGCCGACGCCGTCGCCCAGGGTGAGGATTATTCGCGGCGGGCCGCCGAGACCGGGCCGCCGGAAGTGGCGCGCCTGGCGCGGGCGCTGAACCGCATGCTCGACGCCCTGCAGTCCAAGGCCGCCGGGCTCGACCAGGAACTCCAGGAACGGGCCCGGGCCGAGGCCCGGCTCGACCGCCTCGCCCATTACGACCAGATCACCGGCCTCGCCAACCGCGTGCAGTTCCACAAGGAACTGCCCCGGGCCGCCGAACGGGCGCGCCGGGCGGGCAACAACCTGGCCCTGGTGTTTCTCGATCTCGACGATTTCAAGATCGTGAACGACACCCTCGGCCACGACGTGGGCGACCACCTGCTGCGGTCGGTGGGCGAGCGCCTCGCCGGCAGCCTGCGCAAGGGCGACCTGGTCTGCCGTCTGGGCGGCGACGAATTCACCGTCATCCTGGAAAACGTCACTTCCCTGCGTACGGCGGTGGACGTGGTGGCCAAGCTGATCGAAGCCCTGTCCCGGGCCTACGAGGTGGACGGCCATGCCCTCCACGTCGGCGTCAGCGCCGGCATCGCCCTCTATCCGGCCCAGACCGACGATCTCGGCGATCTCCTGCGCTTCGCCGACATCGCCATGTACCAGGCCAAGGGCGCCGGCAAGAACGACTATTGCGTCTATACCTCCGAGCTCATCGCCCGCGCCAACGACCGCCTTTCCATCGAGGCCGAATTGCGCCAGGGCATCGACAACGACGAATTCTTCCTGGTCTACCAGCCCCAGGTGGACATCGCCAGCGGAGACGTCCTGGGCATCGAGGCCCTGCTCCGCTGGCAGCATCCGGCCCGGGGCGTGGTGACGCCTGGCTATTTCATCGACATCGCCGAAAAATCGGGGCTGATCGTACCCATGGGGCGCATGGTCCTCGCCAAGGCCTGCCGGCAGTGGCAGGCCTGGCTGGAACAGGGGCTGGAGCCGCCCCGCCTGGCGGTCAACGTTTCCGGTCGGCAACTCGGCGAGGAGAACTTCGCCGACGACCTCATCGCCGCCCTCGCCCACTGCGGCCACCCGCGGCCCCATCTCGAACTGGAAATCACCGAGAGCCTGCTGCTCTCCGACACCCGGGTGTCCAAGGCCATGCTTCACCGCCTGGCCGCCGCCGGCATCGAATGGTCCCTGGACGACTTCGGCACCGGCTATTCGTCCCTCACCTACCTGGCCAAATTCCCCATCAAGAACATCAAGATCGACCGCAGCTTCGTCGCCCGCCTGCCGGGAGACGAGAACAGCGAGGCCATCGTCAAGGCCATCGTGGCCATGGCCCGGGGGCTGGGCATGCGGGTCATTTGCGAAGGCGTGGAAACGGGCGAGCAGGTTGCCTACCTCGCCGCCCTGGGGCCCATCATCGCCCAGGGCTACCATTACCACCGCCCGCTGCCGCCGGAGGAGGTGACGGCGCTCTTGCGCCGGCAGACGGACTACGGCCGGGTGCTGGCCGGCGTCGCGCAGTAGGCGCCTGTTGCGGCGGGCCTTCCACCTGGCGCCGGGCCGGCCCAAAAGAAAACCCCGGCAGGATCCGGGGCGGGGATGCTGGCGCGCTCGACAGGAATCGAACCTGTAACGCAGCCTTCGGAGGGCTGAATGATATCCGTTTCACCACGAGCGCGTGGAGAGGCGGCAAGGATACCGGGTTTCCCCTTCCGCGTCCATGGCGGCTGTGCGTCGGTAGGCGTAAGCCGTTATAATTACGGCCTTTACCCCACTTACCCTATTACGCGTCGAGGAATAGCATGGCCGAAAAACATTCATCCAAGTCCATCATGGTCGGCACCATCGTGGCCGCCGTCGTCCTGATGGCTGTCGTCGTTCCCTTCTCCATCAAGGGGGACAAGTCGGCCGCTTCTTCCGGCGACGCCGACGGTGCCGACGTGCGCATCCAGCCCGTGGCCAAGTTCGAGCTGCAGAAGGCGGCCCCGGCCACCGGCGGCGCGCCCAAGGACGGCGCCACCGTCTTCAATACCGTCTGCGGTGCCTGCCACAACACCGGCGCAGCCGGTGCGCCCAAGGCGGGCGACAAGGCGGCCTGGGGCCCCCGCATCGCCCAGGGCAAGGAAGCCCTCTACAAGAGCGCCCTCGCCGGCAAGGGCAACATGCCCGCCAAGGGTGGCGCCGGCGACCTTTCCGACGGCGAGATCAAGGCCGCCGTTGATCACCTGCTGGGCCTCGTCAAGTAAGCGCGGCACTGCAATGGGAGAGGGAGGCGCGGGCCTCCCTTTTTTTGTCCACGAAAAAGGGCGCCTCGTGGGCGCCCTGACCAGGCCTGCTTTTGGAGGGCAGGGGCTGGCCCGTACTCGCGTGCGGACTTACTTCTTGGCCGGTTCGGCGGGCTTGGCGGGCTCGGCGGGCTTGGCCGGCTCGGCCTTCATCGGCTCGGCGGCCTTGGTTTCGGTCTTCTTCACCTTCTTGGTCTTGTGTTCGGCCTTGTGTTCAGCCTTGTGCTCGTGCATGGCGGCCGGCTTGACTTCCGGGGCGCCGGCTTCCTTCTTCATTTCCACGGCCTTGGGCGCTTCGGCCTTGGCCGGGGCGGCGGCGGGCGTCGCCGGGGTGGCGGGTGCGGCGGCAGTGGCCGGAGCGGCGGCGGGCTTGGTTTCGGCAGCCGGCTTGACGTCGGCGGCGTGGGCGACACCGAAGGCGGCGGCGATGGCGAGGGCGATCAGTTGCTTGGTCATGTTATTTCTCCTAGAGAGGTTGTTCGTTCGGTTTCCGATCCGGCTTTGCTTGATTGCGCTGCCTTGTGCCGAATAACGCCGCCGGTTGCGGCCCGGTAGTCAGGAGAAAGGTAAGGCTGTGTAACGCCCGGTAACCGCCCGGTTACGGGGTTTTGCCGGCGAGCATGGCCTTCAGGGAAGCCAGGCGGGCGCTGCCGGTGGCCTTGTCGGGGGCGGTCGCCTCCTTGCCGCCGGAGAAGCGGATATCCTCCTTGCCCATCTCGGCGATGAAGCGGGAGGGCTCGCAGGGAACGAACTCCCGGGCCTGCTTGCGCCGTTCGCAGTAGGTGATGTGGAGCGAGCGCTGGGCGCGGGTGATGCCCACGTACATGAGGCGGCGCTCCTCCTCCACCTTGCCCGTCTCCACCGATTCCCGGTGGGGCAGGATGCCTTCCTCGACCCCGGCCAGGAAAACGTGGGGGTATTCCAGCCCCTTGGCGGCGTGCAGGGTGGAGAGCTGGACGGCGTCGATGTCGGCCTCGTTCTTGTCCAGCATGTTGATGAGGGCGATGCTCTGGGTGAGGTCGACGAGGGTCTTCCCATCTTCCTCGCCCTTCTTGTTCAGCCACTCGGCGAATTCCATGACGTTGCCCCAGCGGGTCTGGGCGGTGCGCTCCTCCTCGTGGTCGTAGAGGTGGGCCTCGTAGTCGATGGCTTTGAGGAGATCGGGCAATACCTGGTGGGCCGGCTCCTTGGCCGCCCGGGCCTGCAGGCGGTTGATGAAATGGCAGAACTCGAGCAGCGGCTCCAACTGGCGCGGCGCCACCCGGTGGGCGAAGCCCTCCTCGAAGGCGGCGGCGAAGAGGGAAACGTGGCGCTCGCCGGCGTAGGTGCCCAGGGCCTGCAGGGTGGCGGCACCGATGCCGCGCTTGGGGGTGGTGGCGGCGCGGATGAAGGCCGGGTCGTCATCCTCGTTGGTGAACAGGCGCAGGTAGGACGTGATGTCCTTGATCTCCGCCTTGTCGAAGAAGGACTGGCCGCCGGAGAGCAGGTAGGGGATCTTGGCGTTGCGCAGGTACTGCTCGAACAGCCGCGCCTGGTGGTTGGAGCGGTAGAGAATGGCGTAGTCGCGGTACTTCGCCCGGTTCTCGAAACGGTGGGCCTGCAGCTTCATGACGATGCTCTCGGCCTCGCCCTCGTTGTCGCGGCAGGCGCTGACCGTGATCGGTTCCCCAATGCCCAGTTCCGACCACAGGGTTTTCTCGAACAGCTTCTCGTTGTGGGAGATGACGTTGTTGGCCGCCTTCAGAATGCGCACCGTCGACCGATAGTTCTGCTCCAGCTTGACGATCTTGAGGGCGGGGAATTCCTCCGGCAGCTTCTTCAGGTTGGCAATGTCGGCGCCGCGCCAGGCGTAGATGGCCTGGTCGTCGTCGCCCACGGCGGTGAATTGGGCGCGTACGCCGGTCAGCAGCTTGAGGAGCTGGTACTGGCAGGCGTTGGTATCCTGGTATTCATCCACCAGCAGGTAGCGCAGGCGGTTCTGCCATTTTTCGCGGATATCCGGGTGCCCCGCGAACAACTCCACCGGCAGCTTGATGAGGTCGTCGAAATCCACCGCCTGGTAGGCTTTCAGCGTCGCCTCGTAGGACAGGTAGGCGGCGGCGGCCAGGGCTTCGTGCTCGTTCTGGGCCAGGTGGCGGGCGGCTTCCGGCGACACCAGGGCGTTTTTCCAGTTGGAGATGATGGACTGGAGCCGGCGCAGGGTGCCCTTGTCCACGGTCTTGGCGGTCTCAGCGATGATGCCGGCGCAATCGGCGGCGTCGAAGATGGAGAAGCGCGGCTTGTAGCCCAGGGCCTTGGCCTCCTCCCGCAGGATGCGCACCCCCAGGGAGTGGAAAGTGGAAATCTGCAGTTCGCCGGCGGCGCCGCCGTCGAGGAGCTTGCCGATGCGCTCCTGCATTTCCTTGGCGGCCTTGTTGGTGAAAGTGATGGCGGCCACGTTGCGCGGCTGGAAGCCGCAATCCTGCACCAGATAGGCGATCTTCTGGGTGATCACCCGGGTCTTGCCCGAGCCGGCGCCCGCCAGCACCAGGAGAGGGCCGTCGAGATAGCGGATGGCTTCGCGTTGTTGGGGATTGAGGCCGGACATGGGGGACAGAAAGCAGCGCGCCCCGGCGGGCCGGGGCGCTGGTGTGGGATGGCCGGATTTTACCTCAGGCCTCGGTGTCGACCGAAGGCAACCCCGGCGTTTCCCCGGGGGCCTTGAGGAGGCGCGTGGCCTCCTTGCCGAGGTTCACCAGTTCGCCGGCCACCTGCCGGGCTTCCTGCAGGGAGCGTTCGCCGTTTTCGGCCGCCGGCACCTTGTCGGCAGCGGCTTCCAGTTCCTGCTGCAGGGAGCGCTCCCGGTCCGCCGACGTGCCTTCCGCGGGATTCACCCGCCGCGCTTCTTCCCGGGCGACGGCGCGCGCCTGTTCCGCCGCTTCGCGGGTGATGCTGCCGGTGGTCGAGGTCAGGCGCTGCAGTTTCATGACCTCGTTAACGGCCGTCGGGGCCGGTCGCTTTAGCCCAGGGAGCCGAACACCTTCTTCAAGAGGTCGCTGCCGGCGCCGACGGGGTTCTTGCGGATTTCCTTCTCCTTCTCGGCGATCATCAGGAAGAGGCCGTCCATGGCCTTGTGGGTGACGTAGGTGTCGAGGTCGGCGTCTTCCTTGTCCACGAGGCCCAGCTTGGCGCCCTGGCCGGCGAACTTGTTGTACTTGTCGGCCAGTTTCACCTTCCTGGTGGCCTCCTTGACGATGGGCATGAACTTTTCCACCAACTGGTCGCTGGTGGATTTCTTGAAGAACTTGGTGACCGAGTCCTCGCCGCCGGTGAGGATGCCCTTGGCGTCATCCACGCTCATCTGCTTGACGGCGTCGAGGAGGATGGGCTTGGCCTGGACCACCGCCTTTTCCGCCGCGTGGTTCATGGTGGCCACCAGTTCGTCGGCCTGCTTGCCCATGCCGATGGCCTTCATGCCCTTTTCCACGGTCTTCAGGGAGTCGGGCAGGGGAATCTTCACCTTCTTGTTGCCGAGGAAGCCGTTTTCCTTGCCCAGGCTGGAGACGGCGTAATCGGCGCCCTTGACCAGGGCTTCCTTGAGGCCGGAGGTGGCTTCGCTGCCGGTCAGGTCGTTGATGCCGCCGGCGTGGGCGGCGCCGATCCCGGCGGCGAGGAAGAAGGCGGTGGCGAGGCGGAAGAGGCGCATGGCGGGCTCCTTAAGGTGGGGTTAACGTGCGGCGGCTACATTCCCCAATATATGTCATCCGGGGATGCCCATGCCTGCTTTGCGCGCCTGTTTCTTCGCTTTTCTCGTCGCCTGGGGATGCCGGGCCATTGCGGCCGATGCTTTCGTGCTTTCGCCGGCCCAGGCCAAGGCCCTCGGCGTCGAGGTGGCCGTGGCCGGGGAGGGGGGCGGGGCGGCCCAGGGCGGCCTGCCGGCACGGGTGGTGGTGCCCAACGGCCAGATGCGCGTGGTGGCGGCGCCGGTGGCCGGCCTGGTGGAAATGCTGGCGGTGGCGCCCGGCGAGGCGGTCAGGCGCGGCCAGGTGGTGGCCCGTCTGGCCAGCCCCCAGGCCCTCGAATTGCAGCGGGACGCCCTCCAGGCCGGCAGTCAGGCCCGCCTGGCCGAGCAGAACCGGCAGCGGGACGAGCAGCTCTACGCCGAGGGGCTGATCGCCGAATCCCGCCTCCAGGCCAGTCGCGCCGCTGCCGCCCAGGCTGCCGCCCAGGCCAGCGAGCGGCGCCAGGGGCTGGCCCTGGCCGGCATCGCGCCGGGCCAGGTGGGCGGCTCCCTGGCCCTGGTGGCGCCCATCGACGGCGTGGTCCTCGAGCAGGGGGCCAGCGTCGGCCAGCGGCTGGAGTCTTCCGCCCTCATCTACCGCATCGCCCGCCTGGCGCCCCTGTGGCTGGAGATCCAGGCGCCGGCGGCCCTGGCCGGCGGCTTGAAGGAAGGGGCGCCGGTGCAGGTGGCGGGGGGCGAGGCCGGCGGCCGCCTCATCGCCGTCGGCCGGGCGGTGGAGGAGGGCAGCCAGAGCGTGCTGCTGCGGGCGCTGGTGGAACGGGGCGCCCCGTCGTTGCGCCCGGGCCAGACCGTGGCCGTATCCCTCGATCTGCCGGCGGCGGGCGGCTTGCGCCTGCCTGCCACCGCCGTGGCCCGCCAGGGTGGCGCCGCCGTGGTTTTCGTGCAGACGGCGGCGGACGCCAGGGGCCTGACTTTCCTGCCGCGGCCGGTGAAGACCGGGGCGGAGAACGGCGGCACCGTCGCCGTGGAGGGGGTGCAGGATGGCGAACGGGTGGCGGTGAAGGGCGTCTCCGGCTTGAAGGCCATGTGGACCGGCGTCGGCAAGGAATAGGGCCCGCCCGATGCTCGACCGCCTGATCCGCTTTTCCCTCACCCAGCGCCTGCTGCTCCTGGTGCTCACCGCCATGCTTGTCGGCGCCGGCATCCATGCCTTCGCCGGCCTGCCCATCGACGCCTTCCCGGATGTCTCCACCACCCAGGTGAAAATCATCCTCAAGGCGCCGGGCATGACCCCGGAGGAGGTGGAGACCCGCCTCGCCGTTCCCGTCGAGCAGGAGATGCTGGGCATCCCGCACCAGCGCCTGCTGCGCTCAACGTCGAAGTATGCGCTCACTGACATCACCCTCGACTTCGACGACGGCACCGACATCTACTGGGCCCGCCAGCAGGTGGGCGAGCGCCTGGCGGCGGCCATGGGCAACCTGCCGCCGGGGGTGAGCGGCGGCCTGGCGCCCATCACCACCCCCTTGGGCGAAATGTTCATGTTCACCATCGAGGGGGAGCTTTCCCTGGCCGAGAAGCGCAGCCTCCTGGACTGGGTCATCCGCCCGCAGTTGCGCACCATTCCCGGCGTCGCCGACGTGAATAGCCTGGGCGGCCAGGTCCGCGCCTTCGAGGTGGTGCCCGACCCCACCGCCCTGGCGGCGCGGGGGCTGTCCCTGCGCGACCTGCAGGCGGCGCTGGAGGCCAACAACCGCAACGACGGCGCCGGCCGCCTGGCCGCCGGCGAGGAAGCCCTGCTGGTGCGGGCCGAGGGCGCCCTGCAGACCCTCGACGACGTGCGCGCCGTCGTCCTGAAGAGCCGCGATGGTCGCGTCGTGCGGGTCGGCGAGGTGGCCGAGGTGCGCCTGGGCAACCTCACCCGCTACGGGGCGGTGAGCAAGAGCGGCACCGGCGAGGCGGTGGAGGGCCTGGTGCTGGGCCTGCGCGGCGCCAACGCCCAGGCGGTGGTGGCCGGCGTCAAGGCGCGCCTGGCGGAGATCGCCCCGACGCTCCCCGCCGGGGTCACCGTCGAGCCCTTCTACGACCGCAGCAACCTGGTGGACCGGGCGGTCAAGACGGTGGCCAAGGCCCTGGCCGAGGCCGTCGTGCTGGTGCTCCTCCTCCTCCTCGCCTTCCTCGGCAACCTGCGGGCGGCCCTGGTGGTGGCGCTGATGCTGCCGCTGTCGGCCCTGGCCACCTTCATCCTCATGCGCGCCTTCGGGCTTTCCGCCAATCTCATGAGCCTGGGGGGCCTGGCCATCGCCATCGGCATGCTGGTGGACGCCGCCGTGGTGGTGGTCGAGAACGTCGAGACGCAACTGGCCGGCCACGGCAGCCCCGCCGCCGACCGCCTGCCCCTGCTGCACCTGATCTACCGGGCGGCGAGGGAGGTGGCGGCACCGGTGACCTCGGGCATCGTCATCATCATCATCGTCTTCCTGCCGCTGCTCACCCTGCAGGGGCTGGAGGGCAAGATGTTCGCCCCGGTGGCGCTGACCATCGTCTTCGCCCTGGGTGCCTCCCTGCTCCTGTCGCTGACCGTGGTGCCGGTGCTGGCGTCCTTCCTCATGCGCCGGGGGGCGCACCCCGAGCCGTGGCTGGTACGCCGGATGAACGCCCTCTACGCCCGCGTCCTGGCGGCCTCCCTGGCCCACGGCCGGCGCCTCGCCGTCGGCGCCGTGGCAGCCCTGGTGGCGGCGGCAGGCGCCTACGCCCTGCTGGGCAAGACCTTCATGCCGACCATGGACGAGGGCGATCTCATCATGCAACTGGAGAAGCTGCCCTCCATCGGCATCGACCAGAGCATCGCCGTCGACGGGCGCATCCAGCAGGCCATCCTGGAGCGGGTGCCGGAAGTGCAGGCCATCGTCGCCCGCACCGGCTCCGACGAACTGGGGCTGGACCCGATGGGCCTCAACCAGACCGACACCTTCATGGTGCTCAAGCCCCGGGAGGAATGGCGCACCCCCGATCCGGGCTGGCTCACCGACCAGTTGCGGGCAGTGATGGAGGATTTTCCCGGCATCGGCCATTCCTTCACCCAGCCCATCGACATGCGGGTGTCGGAAATGCTCACCGGCGTGCGCGGCGACCTCGCCATCAAGATTTTCGGCAACGACCTCGCCACCCTCAACCGCCTGGCCGGCGAGATCGAGGCCGTGGTCCGGAAGGTGCCCGGGGCCGAGGACACCCTCACCGTCAAGAACGAGGGCGTGCAATACCTGAAGGTGGCGGTGGACCGCCTGGCCGCCGGGCGCTACGGACTCAACGTGGACGACATCCAGAACGATCTGAAGAACCTCCTGGAGGGCCGCAGCGTCGGTACCGTGGTCGAGGCCGGGCGGCGGGTGCCGGTGCTGCTGCGCGGCCCCGAGGGCCTGCGGGCCTCGCCGGCGGACTTCGCCGCCCTGCGCCTGACCACCCCCGACGGCGGCACCATTCCCCTGGCCACCGTCGCCCGCCTGGAGCGCGTCGACGGCCCGGTGAAGGTGGACCGGGAGAACGCCCAGCGCTACGTGGTGGTGCAGTCCAACGTGCGCGGCCGCGACCTGGTGGGCTTCGTGGACGATGCCCGCGCCGCCGTGGCCCGTGACGTCAAGCTGCCGGACGGCTACCGTCTGGCCTGGGGCGGCCAGTTCGAGAACCAGCAGCGGGCGGCGGCCCGGCTCGCCATTGTCGTGCCGGTGGCGCTGCTGCTCATCTTCTTCCTGCTCTTTTCCACCTTCCGCTCGGTGCGCCAGGCGGTGCTGATCCTCTCCAACGTGCCTTTCGCCATGGTCGGCGGCGTCTTCGGCCTGCTGGCGGCCGGCGAATACCTGTCGGTGCCGGCCTCGGTGGGCTTCATCGCCCTCCTTGGCATCGCCGTCCTCAACGGCGTCGTCATGGTCACCTACTTCAACCAGCTCCTGGCCCAGGGCCTGCCCCTGGCCGAGGTGGTGGTCGAAGGCGCCAAGCGCCGCCTGCGGCCGGTGATGATGACCGCCAGCATCGCCGCCTTCGGCCTCGTTCCCATGCTCTTCGCCAGCGGACCCGGCTCCGAGGTGCAGCGGCCGCTGGCCATTGTCGTCATCGGCGGCCTCATCACCTCCACCGCCCTGACCCTGGTCCTGCTGCCGGTGCTCTTCCGCCGCTTCGGCGTGGACAAGGCCGTCAGCTTCGCCGCCGAGAAAGGAGATCCCCGTGCCTGACGTCCTGCTGTCCCTCACCATGCCCACGGGCATCGCCCAGGACATCGAGGATCTCCTCCTCGCCCATCCCGAACTGGTCCCCGGATTCACCACCATCCATGCCGACGGCCACGGCTCCGCCGTGCGCCTGGTAGAACCGGCGGAACTGGTGCGGGGCCACTCGCCCCGGGTGCAAGTCCGGCTGGCGGGCGACCAGGCCGACATGGAAGCGGTCCTCGACCTGGTCCGCCGGCACTACCCCCACGGCAATATCTTCTACTGGATGGTACCGGTCCTCGCCCTGGGGAGAATCCTGTGAAATCGCTCCTCGGCCTGTTGCTCGCCGCCGGGGCCATGGCGGCCGTCGCCGCCGAGCCGGCGCCGGACCTGCCCCCCGCCGACGTGGTGGCCCGCATCCTCAAGGCGGCGCCGGCGGTGCGCGCCGCCGACAGCCTGGTGCGGGCCGAGGAAGCCAACCGCAACCGCCTGGCGGCGGGCAGCTACGAATGGAACCTGCGCCTGGGCGCCAGCCAGCGGCGGGTCAGCCCCGCCGGCGGTTCCGGCGAGCGCTACCGGGAAGCGGAGGCCGCCCTCGAACGCCCCCTGCGCCTGCCCGGCAAGGCCGCCCTCGACGCCGAACTGGGCGCCCAGGGCGTGGAGATCGCCGAAACCGGCCGGGGCGACGCCCTGCACGAAGCCGGCCGGGCGCTCCTCAAGGGCTGGTTCGCCTGGCTGCGGGAGGGAGAAACCGCCCGCCAGTGGGCGAACCAGGCCACCCTGCTGGGCCAGCATGCTTCCGGCGTCCAACGCCGCCAGCAGTTGGGGGATGCCGCCCGCCTCGACGGCATCCAGGCCGAGGCGGCCCGGGCCCAGGCCGAAGCGCAACTCGCCCAGGCCCGGCTGCGCGAGCGCAGCGCCGCGGAAGACCTGCGCCGCCGTCACCCCGGCCTGGCCCTGCCGGAAATCGTCACCCTGTCCGAGCCGCCGCCCATTGCCGGCGGCGAGGGCGAGTGGGTAGGGGCGATCCTGGAACACAGCCACGAACTCGGCGTCGCCAGCGGCGAAACCCGGCGGGCAGCCACCGCCGCCCGCCGCAGCGGCAGCGACCGCTTGCCCGATCCCACCGTCGGCCTCCACGTGGCCCGGGAGCGCAGCGGCGAGGAGAAGGTCCTCGGCCTCACCGTCTCCATCCCCCTGCCGGGCCAGGCACGGGGGGCGGCGGCCGAGGCGGCGCTGGCCCAGGCCGACGCCGCCAGCAGCCGGGAGGCAGCGGCCCTGCAGAAGGTCACCGCCGAGGCCGCCACCCTCTACCACGCCGCCGTTGCCGCCCGGGTTGCCTGGGAATCGAGCCGGCAGGCGGCCCGGCAACTGCGGCAGGCCGCCGACATGACCGCCCGCGCCTACCAGTTGGGGGAGGGCAGCCTCACCGAACTCCTGGCCGCCCGCCGCCTGGCCAACGAAGCCGGCCTTGCCGCCCGTCTGGCGCAACTGGACGCCCTCGAACTGCGCTATCGCCTCCTTCTCGACGCCCACCGCCTGTGGCCCCTGGACGACCACGGCGACCACTGAAGGAACCGCTATCTGGCCCCATCTCGGCAGCCCCTTGCGTCGAGGGGCGCACAAGGGTCGAGTCCTCGATCCGGGCATGGATCTGGTAAGGCAACCTCCGGGCATTGTTCGGGCGGAAGCGGTTGAAATCAGGGCTGCTTTGAAAATTAAGTGATATAAATTTTCAAAGCATGTAATCTGGTGCAAATGTTCTTCCCGTGGTTTTGGCGCTTTTAAAAATTACATAGATAATTTTTCAAAGCGCCACTGGGTTTGAAAGAAACTTTCAGTGGACGCTATAACACCATGAATAAAAATGAATTCTCGGATAGGCGTAGTGGCCGCCTGGTCGACGCGCCCCAGGGGTATACGGCATTTGTCCCTGACCCTTTGCCTCCACCCGTCGACTTCGACATGAGTCTGGCCCTCGCCTTGTCCAAAGCGGATACGGCGCTTTCCGAGCTTTCCGGGCTCGGAGGTCAACTCCCCAATCCCCATCTGCTCATCTCTCCTTACGTCAAGAGAGAGGCGGTCCTGTCGTCCCGAATCGAAGGCACGAAAGCCAGCCTCTCCGATCTTCTGATCGATGAAATCGACGACGGCGGCGTCAGGCACGCCAGCGCCGACGACATCAAGGAAGTGCGCAACTACGTGACGGCGCTGGAATATGGCGTCAAGCGGCTGGATGAGCTGCCGCTTTCCCTGAGATTAATACGGGAGATTCACGCCAAGCTGATGCAAGAGGTGCGCGGCGACCGGGCGCCCCCCGGCGAGTTCCGCAAGACGCAAAATTGGATCGGTCCCGCGGGTAGCACGCCGGCGACGGCGGCTTTCGTTCCCCCGCCCGTCGAAGAAATGATGCATTGCCTTGGGGACTGGGAGAAATTCCTGCATGTCCGCGATCTCGTCCCCGACCTGATCCAGTGCGCGATGATGCACGTCCAGTTCGAGACGATTCACCCATTCCTGGACGGCAATGGCCGGGTTGGGCGCCTGCTGGTCACTTTCTTCCTGCTGGAGCGGAAGCGGCTGTCCCAGCCGTTGCTGTATTTGTCTGCCTTCATCGACGCCCACAAGAGCGACTACTACGACCTCCTGCAACGCGTCCGTACCCATGGCGAGTGGGCGCCGTGGTTCCGCTACTTTCTCCAGGGGGTCACGGAGACCGCCACGGAAGCCGGGCTGCAGGCCAAGGAACTGCACAGGCTGAGGGAGACCTATCGGGCCCACCTGCGTGACAAGCCGAATGCGCTCGGTCTGGTGGACGCGTTGTTCGTCAACCCGTACATGACCGTCGGCCGTGCCGTGACGGTGCTTGGAAAAACGCATCCGACGGCCAATACGGCGATCAAGGCGCTGGAGAAGGATGGCGTTCTGAAAGAGGTCAGCGGCAGGCAGTGGGGACGCTACTACGTTTGCCCGCCGATTCTCGAAGCCTTGGAGAAGCCGTTCGCTTGACCGGTGTGCGGGGCAAGAAGGGGGCCGTGCGAAGGGCGGGCACACCTCCCAATGTCCGGGTTAAGGAATCCTTAAGCCTGGCCTAAGGGGCCTTTAAGCTTCGGCGCCCAGACTCGGTGGTCATGAACCCTGAAAAAAGGAAGTGGCCATGAGAATCCTGTTCCCCCTCATCCTGGCGGTCCTGATGCCGTTCGCCCGGGCGGCGACCGCGCCGGCGGAGCCCTACGTCGCCGAAGCGCGCCGGCAGGCGCCGTCCTTCACCCCGTCGGCGGAGCGGGGGGGCGCCTTCTTCCGCCGCGCCTTCGCGGTGACGGAGAAGATGCCCGCCTGCGCCAGTTGCCATACCGAAAACCCCCTCGCCGTCGGCCGCCACGTGGTCACCGGCAAGGACATCCGGCCCCTGGCGCCGGCCGCCAACGGTGAGCGCCTTGCCGACGCCGCCAAGGTGGAAAAGTGGTTCGGCCGCAACTGCAAGGAGGTGGTGGGCCGCCCCTGTTCCGCCGCCGAGAAGGCCGACTTCGTCCAGTTTCTCGTGGAGGTCCGCTGACATGCGCCTTCCCTTCCTCAAGGCGGCCGCCCTGGCCGCCGGGCTGGGCCTGGCGCTGCCGGCCCTGGCCGACCGCCTGCCCCTGCCCGCTGATACGCCGGCCGCCTACCGCGACGAATGCGGCAGTTGCCACCTGCCCTTCCCGCCGTCGCTCCTCTCCGCTGCCGACTGGCAGCGCACCCTGGTGTCCCTGGCCAAACACTTCGGCAGCGACGCCACCGTTGATGCCGCCACCCGCGACGCCCTCGGCCGCTTCCTCTCCCGCCACGCCGGCACCAGCCCCCGCCTGGAAGGCGCCGGCGATCCGCCGCGGCTGACGGCCACCCTGAGTTTCCAGCGCCGGCACCACGAGGTGCCGGCCCGGCTCTGGCGCGACACCGCCGTGAAGTCGCCGGCCAACTGCGAGGCCTGCCACCGGGAAGCGGGGGCCGGCAACTACGGCGAGCGCACCCTGCGCCTGCCGACGGGGGCAAAGCCATGAGCCGGCAGCGTATCCTCGTCTGGGACTGGCCGGTGCGCCTGGGCCACTGGCTCATGGTGGCCGGCTTTGCCGTCGCCTGGCTGACTTCCGAAAGCGAAAGGCTGGCCCTGGTCCACGCCGCCGCCGGGGCGGTGGTGCCGGCGGTGATCGTCTTCCGCCTCGCCTGGGGCCTTCTCGGCACCCGCTACGCCTGCTTCGCCGATTTCGTGCGGGGTCCGCGGGCAGTGGCCGCCTACCTGCGTTCCCTCCTGGGGCCGCTGCCGGAACACCATATCGGCCACAACCCCGCCGGCGGCTGGGCCATCCTGGCCCTGCTCGTCCTCGGCGGGGGCATCGGCGGTACCGGCTACGCCATTTTCCAGGACTGGGGCGGGCATGCGCTGGAGGAGGCCCACGAGGCCCTGGCCGCCCTCATGCTGGCCGTGGTCGCCGGCCACGTGGCGGGGGTGGTGGCGAGCAGCCGGCTGCACCGGGAAAACCTGGTGCGGGCCATGGTGGACGGGCACAAGGAAGGGGCCCCGGACGAGGCCATTGCTTCCGCCCGTCCCCTGGTGGCGGTGGCGCTGCTGGCCTGGGTGGCCGCCGCCGGCTGGTGGGTCGTCGCCTGACGGCCCCGGCCGGGCCGCCAGCGGTAGAATACCGTGACCATGCGCATCCTCCTTGCGGAAGACGATCCCCAACTGGGCGACGGCCTCATGGTGGGGCTGCGCCAGGGCGGCTTTGCCGTCGACTGGGTGCGCGACGGGGCGGCGGCGGACCACGCCCTGCAGAGCGAGGATTTCGACCTGCTGGTCCTCGACCTCGGCCTGCCCGGGCTGGGGGGCATGGAGGTGTTGCGTCGCCTGCGTGGCCGCGGGCAGTCGCTGCCCGTGCTCATCCTCACCGCCCGTGACGCCACCGGCGACAAGGTGGACGGCCTCGATGCCGGTGCCGACGACTATCTGGTGAAGCCCATCGACCTCGACGAACTGGGCGCCCGCATCCGCGCCCTGGCCCGGCGGGCCGCCGGCCGCGCCGCGCCGGTACTGCTCCACGGCGCCCTGGCCCTCGATCCGGCGGCCCGCTGCGTCACCCTGGCGGGAGCGGCGGTGGACCTCTCCGCCCGGGAGTTCGCCGTCCTCCAGGTACTGCTGGAGAACGCCGGCCGGGTCCTCACCCGCAGCCAGATCGAGCAGTCCATCTACGGCTGGCGGGACGAACCGGACAGCAACGCCCTGGAAGTCCATATCCACCACCTGCGCAAGAAACTGGGCAGCGATTTCATCCGCACCCTGCGGGGCGTCGGCTACACCGTTCCCAAACCGTGACCACTGTCTGGTTCTCCCTGCGCCGCCGCCTGCTGTTCATGCTTCTGGGGGGGCTTTCCGCCTGCTGGGTGGCGATGCTGGTCCTGAGCTACGTCGATGCCCACCACGAGATCGACGAGCTCCTCGACGCCCAGCTCGCCCAGGCCGGGCAGGCCCTCCTCGCCCTGGCCAGCCACGAGGAGGATGAGGAAATCGAGGAGGACGAGGCCTTCGGCCACAAGTACCAGCGCCGGTTGCGCTTCCAGGTCTGGTCCGCCGACGGCCGCCTGGTGCTGCGCTCCCAGAATGCGCCGGCATCTCCCCTGACCGAGGTCGACGGCTTTTCCGAAACCAGTGACGGAGACGGGCACTGGCGCCACTACAGCCAGTGGAATGCCCACCGCAGCCTGCAGGTGCAGGTGAGCGAGAACCACGAGGTGCGGGACGACCTGATCGGCCACATCGCCTGGCGCCTCCTCGTTCCCGCCCTGGTGGGGCTGCCCCTCCTCGGCCTGTGGGTCTGGCTGGCCACCCGGCGGGGGCTGACGGCGCTGGATGCCGTGGCAGCCCAGATCGGCACCCGGGCTCCCCAGCAGTTGCAGCCGGTGACGCCGGAAAGCGCCCCCGAGGAAATCCGCCCCCTGCTGCTGGCCATCAATGACCTCTTCCGGCGGGTGGACAAGGCCCTGGAGGCGGAGCGCCGCTTCACCGCCGACGCCGCCCACGAGCTGCGCACGCCCCTGGCCGCCCTGCAGGCCCAGTTGCAGGTGGCCCTGCGGGCCCGGGACGAGGAGGAGCGGGAACGCTCCCTGGCCAACCTGCAGGAGGGCCTGGCCCGGGCCTCCCACCTGGTCGATCAGATGCTCTACCTCGCCCGCCTGGATCCGGACCAGGGATTGCCCCCCGGCAGCCCGGTGGACCTGGGGGTCGTGGCAGAAGCCGTCTGCGCCGAACTGGGAACCGCCATCCTCGACCGGCACCTCGATTTCGAGCTGGTCGCCGATGGGGCCGTCACCGTGGCCGGTCAGGCGGACTGGCTGCGCATCCTGGTGCGCAACCTGGTGGATAACGCCGTTCGCTACACCCCGCCGGGCGGGCGGGTGCGGGTGGCGGTGAGCCGGGAGGAAGGGCGGCCACGGCTGCTGGTGGAAGACAGCGGCCCCGGCATTCCGGCGGCGGAGCGGGAGCAGGTCCTGGAACGCTTCCATCGGCTGCACCAGGGCGAGGTGCCGGGCAGCGGCCTCGGCCTGTCCATCGTCGGCCGCATCGCCGAGCTGCACGGCGCCTCCTTCACCCTGGCGGACAGCCCCCTCGGCGGCCTGGCGGCGCAGGTGTCCTTTTCCGCCTGACCCGTGGCACGGCGCGCCGCGATGCGCTACAGTCCCCGCCCAGAGAGAAACGCCGTCGAATTCAAGAAGATCACCAGGAGATCCCCGCCATGTCCGTGCAGTCCCTCTACCAGCAAAAGCGCATGTCCGCCGTCGACGCCGTCCGCCATATCCGGAACGGCGAGGTCGTCGTCGTGCCCACTGGGGTAGGGGAGCCGCCGACGCTGCTGACGGCGCTTTCCGACATCCGCCGCGAGTTCATGGGTGTCGAGGTGGCCCAGCTGCTGGCGGTGCGCAAGTACGGCTACATGGACCCGGATACCCTGGAGCACGTCCGCCATACCGCCTACTTCTTCAGCGGCGCCTCCCGCCCCGGCGGCCAGGCGGGCTGGATCGACTACGTGCCTGCCCATTTCTCCGAGCTGCCCACCCTCATCGGCCGCGGCTACCTGCCCGCCGACGTGGTGGTCACCATGGCCTCCCCCATGGACGAGCACGGCTACTTCTCCCTCGGGTTGGCCGCCGACTACACCATGGCCGCCGTCGAGCGGGCCCGGGCGGTGATCCTGGAGGTGAACCCCAACGTGCCCTTCGCCAACGGCGACTGCCACGTGCACATTTCCCAGGTGACGGCCCTCGTCGAGAGCGACGAACCCATCCTGGAAGTGAGCCTGCCCCGCATCGGCCCGGTGCAGGAAGCCATCGGCAAGTACGTGGCCGACCTGGTGCCCGACGGCGCCACCCTGCAGATCGGCTACGGCGGCATCCCCGACGCCGTGGTCATGCAGCTCACCGACAAGCGCGACCTGGGCATCCACACCGAGATGGTGGGGGACGGCATCATGACCCTGGTGGAAGCCGGTGTCGTCACCAACCGCCGCAAGAACTTCCACCACGGCAAGATGCTGGCCACCTTCGCCCTTGGCTCCAGCAAGCTCTACCGCTTCATGCACCGCAACCCGGCCCTGGAGATGCACCCGGTGGATTTCACCAACGACCCCTGGCTGGCCGGGCAGAACGACAACCTCATCGCCATCAACGCCACCATGCAGGTGGATCTCCTGGGCCAGTGCGGTTCCGAGAGCCTGGGCTTCACCCCCTATTCCGGCACCGGCGGCCAGTCCGACTTCGTCCGCGCCGCCAACCGCTCCCACGGCGGCAAGTCCTTCATCGTCCTGCCCTCCACCGCCAAGGACGACACCATCTCCCGCATCGTGCCCACCCTCACCCCGGGCACCCACGTCACCACCAGCAAGAACGACGTCAATTACGTGGTGACCGAATACGGCGTCGCCCAGTTGCGCGGCAAGACCGCCCAGCAGCGGGTGCTGGCCCTCATCGGCATCGCCCACCCGGACTTCCGGGCCGAGCTGCGGGACGCCGCGCGGAAGATGAACCTGCTGTAGCTTCTCAGGCGACGGAAAGGGCGTCGCCGGTCTGGAAGAACTGCCCGCCCGCCACGTAGTGGAGGGTGCGCCGGTCGTCGTCGGGGAAGTGCCAGCGGTTTTCCGAAAACAGGCGGGGGTCGGCGTGGGCAGCCACCACCTCGGCGAGGAAGAGGTCATAGCGCTGCTGGTTGCCCGGCTCGGCGATGACCCGGCATTCCAGCCAGGCGGCGCAACCCTCCAGGAGCGGGGCGGCGACCTCCCTGGCGGCGGCGGTGGCCAGGGGCCAGCGGGCGAACTTGTCGACGTCGCGGCCGCTGGCACTGCCCACGGCCACCACCTGGGCGGCCTGGGCGCGGGTGGGGATATTGAGGACAAATTCCCCGGAGGCTTCCACCAGTTCGCGGGTGAGGGTGGCCTTGTCGATGACCACCGCCACCTTGGGCGGATCGAAATCCAGAGGCATGGCCCAGGAGGCGGCCATGACGTTGCGCCGCCCGCCATGGGCGGAGGTGACCAGGGTCACCGGCCCGTGGTTGAGCAGCAAGTAGCTGCGTTCGAGGGCGACGGGGGCGCGCACGGCCTCAGGCGACGCCGGCGGTATGGGCCTGCTGGTCGGCCCAATAGCTGGAACGCACCATGGGGGCGCAGGCGGCGCCGGAAAAACCCATCTCCCGGGCCTTTTCCTCGTACATCCGGAAAACGTCGGGATGGACGTAGCGGGTCACCGGCAGGTGGTGGCCGGTGGGGGCCAGGTACTGGCCGATGGTGAGCATTTCCACGTCGTGGGCGCGCAGGTCGGCCATGACTTCCAGGATTTCCTCGTCGCTCTCCCCCAGGCCCACCATCAGGCCGGACTTGGTGGAGATGGCCGGGTAGCGGGCCTTGAACTGCTTGAGGAAGTCCAGGGAGTGGGTGTAGTCGGCGCCGGGGCGGGCCTGCTTGTAGAGGCGGGGCACCGTTTCCAGGTTGTGGTTGAGCACGTCGGGCAGGGCCTGGCCGAGGACGTCGAGGGCGATGTCCATGCGTCCGCGGAAGTCGGGCACCAGGGTTTCGATGGTGGTGGTGGGGGAGGCCTCGCGCACGGCGCGGATGACGTCCACGAAATGCTGGGCGCCGCCGTCCCGCAGGTCGTCCCGGTCCACGCTGGTGATGACGACGTAGCGCAGCTTCAGCTTGGCCACCGATTCGGCCAGGTGGCGGGGCTCGTCGGGGTCCGGCGGCAGGGGTTTGCCGTGGCCCACGTCGCAGAAGGGGCAGCGGCGGGTGCAGATGTCGCCCAGGATCATGAAGGTGGCGGTGCCGCGGCCGAAGCATTCGCCGATGTTGGGGCAGGTGGCTTCCTCGCAGACGGTGTGCAGCTTCTGCTCGCGCAGCATGGCCTTGATCTCGCCGAAGCGGCCGGCGCTGTTGCCGGCCTTGACGCGGATCCACTCCGGTTTCTTGAGGGGGGCGTCCACGGGGACGATCTTGATGGGGATGCGGGCGGTCTTCTGTTCGCCCTTTTGCTTGATGCCGCGTTCGGCCATTTATTTCTCCAGTTGCTGTAGCAAGTGTTGGCAAAGCCGCTCGCCCGCCTCGTGAGCGGTGAGCGGCAGGTTGAGATCCCTGGTCTGGGTGACCAGCAACCCCGGGTAGCCGCAGGGGTTGATGGCCGCGAAGGGACTGAGGTCCATGTCCACGTTGAGGGCAACGCCATGATACGAGCAGCCGTTCCTGATGCGTAGCCCCAGGGCGGCGATCTTGGCCTCGCCCACATAGACGCCGGGGGCGCCGTCGCGGCGGGCGGCGGCGACGCCAAAGTCGGCCAGCAGGTCGATCACCGCCTGCTCGATGGCGGTCACCAGTTCCCGTACCTTGAGCCTGCGCCGGGTGAGGTCGAGGAGGAGGTAGATCACCACCTGTCCGGGGCCATGGTAGGTGACCTGGCCGCCCCGGTCGATGGGGACGACGGGGATGCCCACGTCGCGCAGGATGTGCTCCGGCTTGCCCGCCTGGCCCAGGGTGTAGACGGGGGGGTGCTCGACGATCCACAGTTCGTCCGGCGTCTCGGCCGTGCGGGCGGCGGTGAAGGCCCGCATGGCATCGAAGGTCGGCGCGTAGTCGACCCGGCCGAGGCGTTTGACGACGAGAGCCACAGGCGCCGCGGGAATTACAGCACCACCTTGACCAGGGGGTGCGAGGTCAGTTCCATGTACAGGGCGTCGAGCTGGGGCTTGGAAGTGGCGACCACGGTGCAGGTCAGGCTGACGTACCTGCCGCCGGAGCTGGCGCGCATCTCCATGGTGGCGGCGTCGAAGCCGGGGGCGTGGCGGGTGACGATCTCCACCACCGCCTGGGCGAGGTTGTCCTCGGCCTTGCCCATGATCTTCAGGGGAAAGTCGCAGGGGAATTCGAGGAGGGTGTCCTGGTCAGCCATGGCGCATCACGGTGTTCTTGAAATCCTGGTACCACTGCCACATGGCCTGCCCGACGGGGCCGGGGCGGCCCCCGCCCACCGGCTTGCCGTCGAGGGTGGTGATGGCCAGGATTTCCTTGGTGGAAGAGGTCATCCAGACCTCGTCGGCGGCGCGAAGTTCCCCTTCGCCGATTTCCCGGACTGCCGTGGGCAGGCCGTGGGTCGCCGCCAGCTCCAGCGCCACGTCGTAGGTGATGCCGGGAAGCATGAGGCGGGTCTTGGGCGGCGCCAGCAGGGTGCCGTCCTTGACCACGAAGATGTTGGAGGCCGCACCCTCCTTGAGCAATCCGTCGCGCAGGAATATCGCCTCGGCGCAACCGGCATCCACCGCCTGCTGGCGGGCGAGGACGTTGGCGAGGAGCGACACCACCTTGAGGTCGCAGCGGCCCCAGCGCAGGTCGGGCAGGGTGATGGCCGCCACGCCCCGCTCCCGCACCGCCGCCGGCGTGGTGACCAGGGGCGAGGCGAAGGCGAAGACGGTGGGCGGCACCGCGGCCGGGGGAAAGGCGTGGTCGCGCTTGTCGTCGGCGCCGCGGCTGACCTGGAGGTAGATGGACTGGTCCTCCCAGGGGGCGTCGGCGACCAGGCGGCCGACCACGCCCCGCCATTCGGCGGCCGTCAGCGGGTTGCGCAGGCGGACGCCGTCCAGGGTGGCCTGCAGGCGGGCGAGATGCTCGTCGCCGCGGAAGGGGCGGCGGGAATAGACGGGGATGACCTCGTAGACGCCGTCTCCGTACAGGAAGCCGCGGTCCAGCGGGGAGATGCGGGCTTCCGCCAGGGGCAGGAAGCGGCCGTCCAGATAGACCGGGTCGGCGACGTAGGGGGTCATCAGGCGAACCAGAGCCGGATGGTGTCGATGAGGCGCCCGAAGAAGCCGGCGGCGGGGATGGTCTCCAGGGCAAGGACGGGATATTCGCCGTAGGGCTTGCCGTCGAAGGCGACCTTGAGGGTGCCCACCACCTGGCCCTGCTGGACCGGGGCCAGGAGGCGCGCCTGGGGCACGAATTCCCGCGTCACCTTGGCGGCGAAGCCGGTGGGGACGGCGATCGCCAGGTCGTTGGCGAAGCCCGCCTTGAGCTGGTTGGCAGCGCCCTTCCAGACGCGCAGGGAGGCGACTTCCTGGCCCTTGGCAGAAATCTGCACCGGCTCGTAGAACTGGAAGCCCCAGTTGAGGAGCTTCAGGGATTCGCTGGTGCGGGTGGCGTCGGAATTGGCGCCCAGGACGACGGAAATCAGCCGGCGGGGCCCCCGTTTGGCGGAACCGACCAGGCAGTAGCCGGCGGCCTCGGTATGGCCGGTCTTGATGCCGTCGGCGGTGGGGTCGAGCCAGAGCAGGCGGTTGCGGTTGGGCTGGTTGATGTTGTTGTAGCGGAACTCCTTCATCGAGTAGTACTTGGCGTACTCCTCGGGGAAGTCGCGGACCAGGGCCGAGGCGAGAATGGAAAGATCCCGCGCCGTGGTGTAGTGCTGGGGGTCGGGCAGGCCGGTGGCGTTCATGAAGCGGGAATTCTTCATGCCCAGGCGCTGGGCCTCCCGGTTCATCATCTGGGCGAAGGCTTCCTCGCTGCCGGCGATGGCTTCGGCCAGGGCGATGCAGGCATCGTTGCCGGACTGGATCTCCATGCCCTTGATCAGATCCTCGACCAGGACCTGGGTGCCCACCTGGATGAACATCTTGGAACCGCCGGTGCGCCAGGCCTTTTCCGACACCGGCACGGTCTGGCTGAGGGCGATGGTCTTCTGGCGCAGGGCCGAGAAGGTCAGGTAGGCCGTCATCATCTTGGTGAGGGAGGCGGGCTCGATGCGCTCATCCGGCTTTTCGGCGGTGAGGATCTGGCCGGAGCCGGCTTCCAGCAGCAGCCAGGATTTTGCCGCCAGGGTCGGCGGGATGGGCATCTGCTGGGCGCCGGCCGGCATGGCGACCAGGGCGGGGAGCAGGAAGAGGGCGAGAAAGCGGAGAATTTTCATCGGAATGGTGCGGCGTTGGGGGGCGCCCATTATACCTCCCGCTCCGGGGGCGCTTCCTCCGCCGCCGCCCCGGCGCTGAGGCCGAGGGAGGTGGCGCAAAGCACTTCCACTGCCGGGTGGCGGATGCGGCGTTCGCTGGAAATGGCGTAGATCTGTTCGCTGACGCCGGCGACGGCGCCCACCGCCTGGGCGCCGAGCTGGCTGGCCACCTGGTCGGCGATGGCCAGGGGGGCGGGGAAGAGGCCGGCGCCGGTGCGCCCGAAGGTGTTCATGAGGGCGCTGTCCTCGAATTCGCCGACGATGTCGGGGCGCAGCCCCTGGCCGTCGAGCCAGCGGTCGAGGCGGCCCCGCAGCAGGTTGTGGCGGGTGGGCAGGTGGAGGGGGGCGCCCTGCAGGGAGGCGGGGAAACCCGGGCGATAGCGCTTGGCCAGGGCCGGGGCGGCGAAGAGGCCGACGGCGAAATCCCCCAGGCGGCTGCTGAAGATCTTGAGATTGCCGCCGGCCGGCGCCGGGCGGTCGGTGAGGACCACGTCGAGCCGGTGCAGGGCCAGGTCGGCGAGGAGATCCTCGAATTCGTCCTCGTCGCAGACCAGGCGCACGCCTTCCGGCATGGCGAGGACGGAGGACAGCAGGCGGTAGGCGAGCAGCTTGGGCAGGCCGTCGGAAATGCCCACCCGCAGCCGCAGCCGGCTGGGGCCTTCGCCCTCCGCCACCGCCTGGCGCAGGCCTTCGGCCAACTGGAAGATCTGGTCGGCGTAGCCGAGGACGACGCGGCCCGCCTCGGTGAGGACGAGGCCGCGCCCCTGGCTGGCGAAGAGGGCCTTGCCCAGGGCCTTCTCCAGCAGGGCGAGCTGGCCGCTGACGGTCTGCACGGCCACATCCAGGCGTTCCGCCGCCCGGGTCATGCTGCCTTCCCGGGCGACGACCCAGAAATAGTGGAGGTGGTTGAAATTGAGGGGGGGCACGGCGAACCTCATGTATTCGATAAAAACTGAATTTTACTCAGTTTTTATCCGGTTTTAATGGTTGTTGCGATGCAATATCATGCGCCTCCCGTCCGTTTGTGGAGACTGCCATGAAACGTGTCCTGCTGTTCATTGCCACCAACCTCGCCGTCATGCTGGTCCTCGGCCTGGTTACCAGCCTGCTCGGCGTCAACAAGTTCCTTTCCGCCAATGGCCTGAATCTCGGGGCCCTGCTCGTCTTCGCCGGCGTCATCGGCTTCGGCGGCGCCTTCATCTCGCTGTGGATGTCCAAACCCATGGCCAAATGGAGCACCGGCGCCCGGGTCATCGAAACCCCTGCCAGTTCCACCGAGTACTGGCTGCTGGAAACCGTCGGCCGCCTTGCCGACAAGGCCGGCCTGCCCATGCCGGAAGTGGCCATCTACGAGGGCGAGCCCAATGCCTTCGCTACCGGCGCCACCAAGAACAGCTCCCTGGTGGCGGTTTCCACCGGGCTCCTCGCCGGCATGACCCGGGAGGAGGCGGAAGCGGTCCTGGCCCACGAGGTGGCCCACATCGCCAACGGCGACATGGTGACCCTGACCCTCATCCAGGGCGTGGTGAACACCTTCGTCGTCTTCCTCTCGCGGGTGGTGGGCTACCTGGTGGATTCTTTCCTGCGCCGCGGCGAGGAAAACAGCGGGCCGGGCATCGGCTACATGGTCACCAGCATGGTCTGCGAAATCGTCTTCGGCATCCTGGCCAGCATCATCGTCATGTATTTCTCCCGCCAGCGAGAGTTCCGGGCCGATGCCGGCGCCGCGCACCTCCTTGGTTCGCCGCGGCCCATGATCGGTGCCTTGCGCCGTCTGGGCAGCCTGCATACCGAACCGCTGCCCCAGAACATGGCCACCGCCGGCATCGCCGGGGGCGGCGGCATGATGGCCCTGTTTGCCAGCCACCCGCCCCTGGAGCAGCGTATCGCCGCCCTGGAGGGCCGCTGACCGGCCGGATTCCCGGCCTGTCGCTTGCTGAATTTGTCCCATGATGCAGTGCACAAGAATATTTCTTATCGTCTGCGGCCTCGGGCTGGCGCAACTGCCCGCCCTGGCCGCTCCCCCGTCGCCGGTGAGCGTGGACCTCAAGGAGCTGGAAGGACTGGCCCTGTCCGCCAATCCGGCCGTGCTGGCGACCCGGGACCAGGTGGGCGCGGCCCGGGCCAACGTTACCGCGGCCGGCGCCTTCCCCAACCCGGAGCTGGAAGTCCTCGCCGGGCCGTCCAGGGCCCGGGCCGCCGGGGCCACTCCCGGTGACACCCGCAGCGTCAGCCTGACCCAGCCTCTCGACCTGCCTTACTTGCGCTCGCCCCGCATCGGCGCGGCGGAAGCCGGGCTGGCCGCCGCCCAAGCCGGCAGCCGGGCCTTCCAGGCGGAAGTCGTCGCCCGCCTGCGCCAGCGCTATTTCGAGCTGCTCAAGCGGGAAGCGGAGCTGAAAACCGCCCGGGACGACGCCGCCCTCATGGACAACGTGCGCTCGCGCATCGCCCGCCGGGTGGAAACCGGCGAAGCGCCGCGTTTCGAGCTGATCAAGGCCGACGCCGAGGCGCTCAATGCCCAGAAGGCCGCCCAGGCGGCGGCTTTCCGCGTCGAACAGGCCCGTTCCCTGTTGCGCCAGGCGGTGGGTTCCGCCCTGCCGGCCGGCTATGCCGTCCGCGGGCGCCTGGAGGACGTGCCGCCCGTGCCGGCCCTGGACGTCCTGCGCCGGGAGATGCTGGCCGCCAACCCCGACCTCGCCCGCAGCCGGGCGGAAGCGGAGCGGGCCAGCCGCCAGCTCGATCTGGAGCGCGCCCAGCGCTGGCCCCAGGTGGCGCTGAAGGCTACCCGGGACGAGGAGCCGGACCTGCGCACCTCGCGCCTGGGCGTGGTGGTGACCATTCCCCTGTGGGACCGCCGCCGCGGTCCCGTGGACGCGGCGGCGGCGAGCCTGTCCCAAGCCCGCAACGAACTGGCAGCCCAGGAGTTTTCCTTGCTGCAGTCCCTGGAGGTGGTCTACCAGCAGTACGAGATCGCCCAGACCCAGGTGGCGGCGCTGGAATCCGGCATCGTCCGCCAGGCGGAAGCGGCGCTGAAGGTGGCGGAAGCGGCCTACCGCTTCGGCGAGCGGGGCTTCCTGGAAGTCATCGACGCCCAGCGCGTATTTCGCGCCGCCCGCAACGAGCTGATCGCCGCCCGGTACGAGCTGGCGGCCGCCTGGGCCGACATCGAACGCCTGCGGGCAAGCAACGGAGAACAACAACCATGACCAGGAACAGCCTTGCCCTGGCGATTGCCGCCGTCCTGCTGGCGGCCTGCAACCAGGAACAGACCCATCCCGCCGCGGCGGCCCAGGCGGACCCGCTGCTGGTGCAGCCGGCGGCGGAGCTGGCCGCGCAACTGAAGGTGGCGCCGGTGGCGACAGCGCCCATCGCCGAGACCCTGCGGGTCGCCGGCCGCGTCGATTTCGACGAACAGCGGCTGGCCCGCATCGGCGCCACCGTCACCGGCCGGGTGACCCAGATCGACGCCCTGCTCGGCCAGGCGGTGGCCAAGGGCGACATCCTCGCCCGCCTCAACAGCGCCGAGTTGTCCAACGCCCAGCTGGCCTACCTGAAAGCCAAGTCCCAGTCGGAACTGAACCGCCGCAACATGGAGCGGGCCAAGTCCCTCTTCGAGGCCGACGTCATCGGTGCCGCCGAGTTGCAGCGGCGGGAGAGCGAATACCAGATTGCCGCCGCCGAAAGCCGGGCCGCCGCCGACCAGTTGCGGGTGCTGGGGGTCAGCCCGGCGGCCGTGGAGCGTCTGGGCAGCAGCGGCGTCATCGATTCGGTGACGCCGGTTGCCGCAACCCTCGGCGGCGTGGTGGTCGAGCGCAAGGTGGCCCAGGGCCAGGTGGTGCAGCCCTCCGACGCCTTGTTCGTGGTGGCGGACCTCTCCCGGGTGTGGGCCGTGGCCCAGGTGCCGGAGCAGCAGGTGAGCCAGGTCAAGGTGGGGCAGTCGGTCACCATCGAGGTGCCGGCCCTGGACAACCAGAAGCTGGTGGGCAAGCTCATCTTCGTCGGCCAGACCATCAATCCCGAGACCCGCACCGTGCTCGTGCGCACCGAGCTGGACAACGCCGACGGCCGCCTCAAGCCGGCCATGCTCGCCTCCATGCTGATCGAGGCCAAGCCGGTGGACCGCCTGGTGATCCCCGCCAGTGCCGTGGTCCGCGACGGCGACGACGACAACGTATTCATCCAGGTCGGCGACGGCAGCTTCCGCCTCACCAAGCTCAAGCTCGGCCCGGAACAAGGCGGGCGGCGGGTGGTGCTGTCCGGCCTCAAGGGCGGTGAGCGCATCGTCGTGGAGGGCGCCTTCCACCTCAATAACGAACGCAACCGGCGCGAGCAGGAGGGGGCGTGATCGAGTCCCTCATCCGCGCCGCCCTCAAGCAGCGCCTGATCGTCGCCGTCGTCGCCGTCGTCCTGCTCTTCTTCGGCGTCGACGCGGCCCGCAAGCTGTCGGTGGATGCCTTCCCGGACGTCACCAACGTCCAGGTGCAGATCGCCACCGAAGCCCCCGGCCGTTCGCCGGAGGAGGTGGAACGCTTCGCCACCGTGCCCCTGGAGGTGGCCATGACCGGCCTGCCGGGGCTGGAGGAAATGCGCTCCCTCAACAAGCCGGGGCTGTCGCTGATCACCCTGGTGTTCACCGACGAGACCGACGTCTATTTCGCCCGCCAGTTGGTGATGGAGCGCCTGCTGGAAGTGGGTTCCCGCCTGCCGCCGGGCATCACCCCCGTGCTGGGGCCCGTTTCCACCGGCCTCGGCGAGGTCTACCAGTACACCCTGGAACGCCCCGACGACGGCGACCGTACCCTTACCGAACAGGAGCTGATGCAGCGGCGCATCGCCCAGGACTGGGTGGTGCGGCCGCTCCTGCGTTCCATCCCCGGCGTGGCGGAGATCAACTCCCAGGGCGGCTACGTCAAGCAGTACCAGGTGCTGGT